>ERZ1292633.149-Hain-H41-02um-R1-149-length-93980-cov-15_pt1 | contig 93980 bp, 79 predicted proteins | sample MGYA00564406_ERZ1292633 | MGnify/ENA primary metagenome ERZ1292633 (study PRJEB36523, sample SAMEA6512639) | groundwater metagenome | collected 2019-01-08 | study: AquaDiva: Metagenomics assemblies of 32 groundwater samples
AGTTCCATCGGCTGGAACTGCTCGAGCATCGCCGCGTAGCCGATCTTGGTCATGGGGTCTCCGTTTCGGTGGTGCCGGGTTCCGTGGGCTCCGGCGGGGGGCCCCGCCAGGTTCGGCGTGGGGTCATACGGTCAAGGCGCTCGATATCGCGGCGCCGAAGCAGGTAGCCGCGGGTGCCCTTCGACGCGGGCAGACGGCGCGCGCGGATCGCCCGACGCAGCCAGCCCTCATGGCGTCCGACGAGCGCGGCCGCTTCGGCGACCGAGAGCGGGTCGCCCGTCTGGTAGAAGTCGCTGTGATGCCCGAGGTCGCTGTGGTAGATCGGCCCCTCGTCCACGCGGAAGGTCGCGTGCCCGCCGCTTCCGGGCGCGGCAAACCGCCCACGAATGAGTCGTTCATCGTATGCGCGCCGGCGGGCGGGATCACCGAGGGTCTCGTACGCACGGGAAATCCGCTTGAAGGCGCGCTCGGCGCCCGGATCGTCGTGGTGGTGGTCCGGATGCGATGCGCGGGCGAGCCGGCGGAACGCAGCCCGGATCTCGGCGGCCGTCGCCGACCGCTCGAGCCCCAGGGTCCGGTACGGATCGCCGCGCTCGCTCACTCGGCGCACTCCGCGCCGCAGGTCATCCGACCGGCCGCCGCGCCGCCACCGACGCGGCGATCTCGCGATTCAGGTGTGCTCCCAGGGGCGTGTTGCGTGGGCGATCCTGGTTGCACAGGTCCATCGCGATGCGCGCATACACGAGGGCCGCATCGGTCAGATCCTTGACCTTGAAGGACTTGCGGGTGGCATGGCTGGTCGATCGAGGCGCGTAGCTGATCGCCGGGATCCCCAGCTCGTTGAATGCGTTCGTGTCTCGCCACATGCTCGTGACCGGGTCTCCCACGATCGCCGGCGGCACGTCGAAGACCTGAACGTGAGCACGACGGACGGTTTCGATGAGGCGATCCGCCCCGCGCACCTCGAAGCCCGGCCGGTACAGGAACAGCTCGACCGTCCCCTCCACCCCGGTCCCCGTCAGGACCCCGCGAAGCGCGTCGCGCAGATCGAGGGGGTTGGCCCCGGGCAGGATCCTGGTGTCGACATAGAACGAGCAGAGCTGTGGGGCGCTCGTCAGGTTGAACGGATATCCGGCGCGAATCGCGTTGATGCTCGCCTTGGGGACGATCCTTCCGAACGGCCCCTCGTAGGTGTTCTCGACCTGGTAGTCGTAGGCCCATCGCTCGAAAGCGGCGATGACCGCGCTGGCCCGCACGATGGCGTTGGGAGCATCGGCCAGGCCGGTCGGCCGAGGCAGGTACGGCGTGTAGTAGCGCGGCGTATCAGTGAACACCGTCACCTTGAAGTGCGCCTTGCCGGGCTCGACCCCAACGATCCCGAAGCCGGTCCCTTCCGCCACGATCGCGAAGTCGGCGACGGCGCCGTGCGTGACCATGAAGCGCGCGCCGAGGTCCTTGCTGAGGTACGCCGAGCCCTGCCACTCCTCGATTGGCTCGCGCGAGATTTCACCGGCCACGGCACTCACGATGAGGTCGCCCCTGAGCGGGAAGCCCGATTCGAGGATCGTCTTCGCGGCCACGAGGAAGGCCGCCATGGGTCCCTTGTCGTTGACGACCCCGTCGCCGTAGATGTCGTCGCCATCCACCCACGCCGAGTGGTACAGCGGATCCTTCGGGTCCCGTGCTGACCAGACCGCGTCCGAGCGCAGCGTGGTGTCGAGGTGCGAGTTGTAGATCAGGCTGAAGCCACCGCCCGTGCCGTGGACCCAGGCGGCGACGTTGAAGCGATCCTCGGTGAGGGCGAACCGGCGCGGCTTGAAGCCGTTGTCCGTGAGCCAGCCCTGCACGAACTCGCCGGCCGGTCCCTCGCTGCCGGTGGGGCTGTCGATATTGCCGAGCGCCAGGGCCAGCTCGACGACCTCGTCCGGGTTGATGCGACTGACGACGTCATCGGGGGTCATCCGTCCTCCTCTGCACGAGCCTGGACCGTGATCGCCCTCGGTGCGTGGCTCCGACTGGACACAGTCTGTGCGAGATTGTACACAAAACGACCGAACTTGCCTCATTCAGCGACATCAGGCGGCCCGCCGATCGGCGATAGCGGGTACGCCCAGACGCGCCGCGATGGAGGCCGTCAACAGGATCGCCGCTGCCAGGACCATCGCCGCCTGCGCGCTCACCACGTCCATGACGACGGCGAGGACGACGGGTCCGAGCAGTGCCCCGAGGTCCGCTGAGAACCGGTAACTGCTCAGCACCTTGGTCCGATCCCGAGCTGGGACAACCTCCGACAGGAGCGCTGTCTGGGAAGAGGTGAAGAAGTCGCCGAAACCGATCAGCGCGGCGGCCAGCAGGAACGATACGAGGTCGCCGGTGAGAATGAATACGAGGTCGCCCACCGCCACAGCTGCGAGCCCGGCACTGATAACGCGGCGGCGCCCGATCCGATCCCCGAGCATCCCGCCGGGGGTCGCGACGACGAGACCGGTGACCGACATCAGCGCGATGGCAGTGGCGATCGACACGCCTCCCAGCCCCAGGGCCGTCGCGGCGTAGAGGGGGAGGATGGTGTTTCGGAACCCATGGCGGTGGATCATGTTCGCGACGACACCCAGATTGGTCACGGCGATGGCAATCCTGCGCTGTCGCCCGTGGAGGACTCGCGTGTCGTCCGCGGCGGCGGGAGTGCTCGACCGGTGACTCGGCAGCTCGACTCGGAGCAGAATCGGGAGGACGAGCGCTGCGGCAACGACGGCGAGGAGCGCGGTGATGATGAACGTCGCACGCCAGCCGACCGCCAACCCGACGAGGCCGCCGACGAGCGGGTAGAGCGCAATGCCCGTGTTGTTGGCGACATGGAAAAGGCTCATCACCTTGCCCCGGTTGGCAACACTGGCCGTCGCGCTCAGCGTCGACAGGATCACGGTGGCGAGGATCCCTACCGCGATACCGGCCCCGATCCGGGCGACGATGAGGACCTCGACGCTTCCGGCGCGCAGACCGACGATCGAGGCCGCGACCAGCGTCATCAGGGCCAGGATGCTGAGACGCCGATGCCCGACGACATCGGCCAGGAACCCCGCGGGCAGGTCGACGGCGAGGCGGGCCATGCCGTACGAGCCAACGATCAGGCCGGCCGCAGAAATGCTGATCCCGAATTCGTCGCGGATGTCCGGAAGGAGCGGGGTGAGGATGTTTGTTGCCGACACGATGAGGAACATGGACACGGCGAGAAGGATCGATTCGCGCGGGATACCCGGAGGCGTCCCTGACGGCCGTACTGGACCTGGTGGCGCAGGCGGTCCGGCCCCCTGGCTCGTCATCAGCGGGCTCGTGGAAACGGTTCCCTCCCGAGCGCGGCGAGCACGTCGGCGGTCGTGACCGCGGTCGGATCGATGGCAAGCGACCGACGTCCGTAGATCGCCCGCAGCACCAGCTTGCGCACCTGGCGCGCGTCGAGCCCGGCCTTCGCGCACGCCGCGGCGAGCGGCACCAGGTCGTCTGGAGCCTGGGTGGAGCCGGGCGCGAGCTCGGCAAACGCGTCGGACAGGATCAGGGCGATCGCCTCCGGACCGGGCAGCCCGAACGCCTCGATCAGGTCGGCGCGCGACAGGAATGCGCCGTCGACACCGGGTCGGTAGTTCGTGGTGGCCACGAACGTGACATTTGGACAGGATCTGGCGACATGATCGATGCCGGCCAGCACGGCGTCGGTGGCCCGATGGACATCGACCGGATTCGTCTCGAGCGATGCACCGCTCCGGTTCACCGCGAGTGCCTCAACCTCATCGAGGAGTACGACGGTCGGCCTCCCACGAGCGGCAAGATCCGGAATCGTGCGCGAGAACAGCCGAGCGACGGCGCGTTGGCTCTCGCCCAGGAGCTGGCTCGGAAATGCGTGCGGGTTGATGTCGGCGAACAGCAGGGGTCCATTGTCCAGAGCGCGGGCAGCCTGATCGGCGAGCCCGCGGGCCAGGGTCGTCTTGCCCGTCCCGGGCGGACCCTCGAGGACGATGAGGCCGTGCAATGGGAGGCTGACCTCGCTGAGACGGCCGCGGTGGCCGAGCGAGAAGATCATGTAGTTGAGGAGCCGGTCCTTGAGTCCCTCAGGGACGAAGATTCGGTCCCATCGATCGATCCACGTCTCGTCGGGAAGCTCGGCAAGACTGAGGATGCCCTCGACGCCGGGCGGAACCTGGATGCCGGCCACGCGGTCAGGCCTCCGGGCGGCCGTCGAGGTGGTCCGGCCAGACAACGCCGGACAGGTCTGGCGCATCGAGCTTCGGCAGTTCCTCGAGAAGGTGCAGGGGATCGAGCAGGACCCGGATCATGTCGTAGAGGGCATCCATGTTGTGGACCCGGACGAGCCGAGCGGTTCGCTCGGGATCGTCGTTGAAGTGCTGGTGCCACTGCCAGTGGTCGATGACGATGAGGTCGCCGGCCGCCCATGGGTGGTCGACACCGTCGACTTCGCTGTGTCCCCGCCCGGAGATGACATAGAGCCACGCCTCGCCGCCATGACGATGTCGGGACTGATACAGGCCGGGCGCCAGCTCATGCATCACCGCACTGAGGCCGGCAGTGTGATAGCCGATCGACTTGTCGACGAGGAACGTGCTCCTCGCCCCCCGCGGCGAAACAACCCCGCGCACGTCCTCGAAGCGAGTAATGAGCCGGGCACTCTCCGACCCTTCCCACGTTGCTGCAAGGCGCTGGGTACGACGAGCATGCGGATCACCGCCCAGGACGGGGACCACCTGGCGCGGGCGAGGCGGCAGCTCTGCGACCGGCGAATCACCGCCCTCCTCGAGCAGGGCCACGCCGAACTGCTCGAGCATGGGCTCGACACTCCACGTGTGGAATACGGCGGGTCGTGGCCCGTCGTTGCCGTGGCGGTGCCAGGCCCAACTCGGAAGATGGATGGTGTCCCATGGCTTCCAGTCGATCCGCTGGCCATCGATCTCGGTCCAGCCCGTGCCGGACTCGATGAACATGATCGCGTCCCACGAGTGGCGATGGATGGTCGTCGTGACCGTGCCCACCGGGATCTCGTGAAGATTGGCATCCAGGTTCATCGTGGGCCGGTCGCCGTCCCACCCCGCGTAAACGCCGCGCCGCGTGCGCCGTGACGGGACGTCGACGAGCGTCACGTCGCTGCGTTTGACCACCGTCTTGTGGTAGCCGCGCCACTCCTCGAGGAGCGACTCACGGCGTTTCTTCTGGATTTCGTAATGGGTGACCTGCGTCGCCGTCGTGGTCTTCACGTTGCCGGCCGCTCCTTTCCGGGGAAACGTGCCGCCACGGGAGTGGGGATCCCGTGGCGGCGTGGAGGAGGAATCAGATTGCGATCGGTTCGGGCTGACCGACCCTTGGAAGGACATCGCGGGCCAGCACCTGGATCTGCTCGAGCCAGTCCGGAAAGCGCATCCGAAAGTCGAAGATCAGGAGGTCGCAGCCGATCTCCTGGTAGCGCTGGACACCACGAACGATGTCGTCGGGACTGCCGGCGAGGATCGAACCGTCGAGTTCTTCGATCGTCGTGAACTCGCCGGAATCGGGCTTGAGCCAGAATTTCTGGGCGTTGGCGTTCTTGATGAGCCCCGGCACGTTCATCCGCGCGGTGGCGGCATCGAACGACGTGTCGATGCTCGTGACCGGCACGGCGCCGGTCATGATCCTGCTCTTGCCCTGCTCGGCAGTCATCTCGTGGATCTTGGCGACTCGGGCCTCGTAGGTGGGAAAGGTGATCCGGCCGGGGAGCCAGCCGTCGCAGAAGTCGACGGCCAGACGGGCCGAGGCGGGCGTCGCGCCACCCCACCAGACCGGCACGGGATGGACCGGCTGGGGCTTGAGGTCGACGTCGCTGAAGTCATACAGCTCACTGTGCCACTCGACCGATTCCCCGGACCAGAGCCGACGGGCGATGAGCGTCTGTTCCTTCATCAGGGCAGGACGCGGGATCTCGCCCTGGCCGATTACGTCGAACTCGTGCTGGAAGTTGCCGGCACCGATACCCAGGTCGAACCGACGGCGGGTCAGCCACGACATCGATGCGACGCTGTAGGCCATGTTGATCGGGTGGCGGAACGGGATGATCGTCGCCGCCCCGAGCCCGATCCGCTCCGTCACTCCAGCGAGATAGGTGAGCGTGATGAACGGTTCGATGAACGTCCGGTCCGTCCCCTCCATCCCGTGTGGATGGAAGACGAGGTGATCGCGCACCCAGATCGAATCAAAGCCGAGGCGGTCGGCGAGGCGGACACCATCGATCAACAGGTCCTGGTCCGCGTCCGCTCCGAAGTGGGGAAGGAGGAGCCCGAATCGGGTCGTCATGCGCGGTTCACCTCCCGGATTGCACTCGAAGTCACGGACGGATGCCCGGCTGGTCTGGCCTGCCGGCCGCGACCCGGTCGTCCTACGACCGCGCCGTCGACGTAGACGACCTCGCCACGGGACAGCGTCGCCACCACCTGGCCGCGGACGCGGCGGCCGGCGTACGGCGTCCAGCCACAGGTGCTCAGGACGAGATCGTCGGTGATCTCGAACTCGGCGGTCAGGTCGACGATCGCAATGTCGGCGTCGGCTCCCACCTCGAGGCGACCCTTGCCGCCAAGCCCAAAGACGCGGGCGGGCGTGGTCGCGGTGGCATCAACCACGCGCTCCAGGCTGATCCGACCCGCCGCGCTGGCATCCAGCAGGAGCGAGAGGTAGAACTGCGTGGATGGCGTGCCCGTGTGGGCCTTCCAGCCGTCCGTCCAGCCCGGCTCCTTCTCCTCGCGGAGATGCGGGGCGTGATCGGTCGACACGAGGTCGATCGTCCCGTCGTTGAGGGCGGCCCATAGCGGGTCGGTATTCGATTCCGGGACGTAGTACGACAGCGCATACGAGCCCAGCCGCTCGATGTTCGCCCAATCGTTGCCGAGGAAGACCGCCCAGGGGTTGATCTCGGCGCTGACCGCCTGGCCAGCAGCCTTGGCGGCGCGGAGCTGTTCGATCACTCCTCGGGTCTGGGTGTGCAGCAGGTGGAGCTGGGTACCCGTCGCCCGCTGGATCCGCAGAAGGAGCGCGGCGGCGGCGTCCCAGATGATCCCGTCGTGGGCGGCGTAGGCCCTGGCGTACGCCCGGAAGTCGCGCTCGCCGCGCTCCCAGAAGCGCTCCTCGATCGCGGTCATCAGTGCCTGGTCGTGCGGGTGGACCATGAGCGGCACGCCGGTCTCGGCCACGCGCTGGAAGATCCGGAACAGGTCACCATGATCGTGGACGCCGATGCCCGGCATGTGCGGATAGTCGCGCCCGGTGTCGATGACCATGAACACCTTGAAGGCGGCGATCCCCATTTCGGCCAGGCGTGGAATCTCCTCGAGCACGGTCCCGGCTGCGTTGATGTTGTAGTCGACGATCGCCCTGTCGGCGTAGAGGGCGAGCATGGCTGCGAGCCGCTCCGCGGTGTTCGGAGGCGGCTGGACGTTGGGCATCGCGAAGGACGTGGTCACGCCGCCCGCGGCGCACGCGGAGGTCGCCGAAACGATGTCTTCCTTGTGGGTGAAGCCGGGCTCGCGGTGATGGCTGTGGACATCGATCAGGCCCGGCAGGAGGTGGCGTCCGGTCGCGTCGATCGTCGCTCCCGCGACGAGGGGGACTCCCGGCTCGACGATGGCAACGATGCGACCGTCCCGGATCCCGATGTCCGCGGTCGTTCGACCGGTCGCGCTCACGAGGGTTCCGCCGATCACGGCCAGATCGAGTTCGGTGCGCAAATCCGGACCGCCGGTCATGGTCGTCCCAGGTAGGTCACCGATGCCTCGCTCGGGGCCTCGTGGAGGTGGATCTGGCCCGTGCGCAGGTGGGTCGTGAACCACTCGGCGATCAGCGGTGCCACGATGTCGCGATACTGGGCGTACGCGCCGTAATGGGTCGTCCCGGTCTGGACGACGAGTCGCTTCGGCCCGCCGGCGCGCTCATAGAGCCTGAACGCGTGGTCCTCCGGCGTCACGGCGTCGTTCTCGACACAGATGAACATCGCCGCGCGTGGAGCGATCCGATCGACGAACTCGATCGGGCGGTACTCGAGGATCGCGTCGGCGCTGGCAAGTGCGACCAGGGCGGGAATCCGCCCGTCGACGTCGGCCTTGACGGTCGTGGTCTTGCGCTCCGGCGTGGGGACCATGATGCCTTCGCGGGGTGGAACGAGCTCCCCGGTTCCCCCGAGCACGCGAGCCAGGCGATCCTGCCGGAGTCTCGCGAGGAACTCCAGCCACTCGTATTCGCGGCGCATCCGATGCAGCCAATCACGCCCATCGGCGATCGGGACCTGGCTGACGATCGCCTTGAATCGCGGGTCGAGACCTGCGGCCATGATCGCGTTGCCGCCCCCGGTTGCCCCGGACCCGAAGGCCCCGATCCGGGCCGGGTCGATGTCGGCGCGTGTTTCGAGGTACGTCGCGGCGCTCCGGTAGTCCTCGACCTGGGCGCGTGGGTCGAGCAGGGTCGCGTCGCCCTCCGAGTCGCCGAACCCCCGATAGTCGAAGACGAGGACGGCAATTCCCGCGGCCAGCAGCGCCTCGTGGTACGGCTGGTAGAGCTTGGCGTCTCGAAGTCCCAGCCAACCGGGACCCTGGACCACCGCAGCGCCGGGCCGATCCACGGAAACAGCCGCAGGAAGGGTGAGGGTCGCGGCCAGGGACATACCGTGGCTGGAGAACCTGATCTGGTCGATCGACATCAGGGCTTGATTGTATACAACACTGGCGATATTGTCTGCATTGTGGCCACGGGTCCGCCCGGGCGTCGCGCCACGTCGGTCACGCCGCTGGCCCGTAGATCCACGACGCAGGGTCGCGCGCGTAGTCCTCGTATGATCCGGGGACGGTGATCCCCGGGATGTCCGGGACCCAGTCGTTCCGAAGCAACTGATCCGGGTCGCCGTAGCGGGACGCGAGGTCGCGGACCTCGGGATCGTCGTAGGCCGCCAGGCGTCCCTGATCGATGACCGGGATGTCGCCGCCGGGCAGCTGCACCACGAGGGTCGCCGACATCAGGTGCACGTGCAGGTGGCCGTAAAGGAGATGGCGCTCGCCTGCCCAGACTTCTTCCGACGACCGCCAGCGGGTCCCCAGGCCGCAGTGGATGATGCCCGCGCGGCGGCGCTCCCACTCGAAGCCCCCCGAGGACAGCATCTCGATGCTCGCCGGCCGGGCGATCTTGGGGTTGGTCCCGATGGCGATCTCCCAGATCCAGAACAGGCCGGGGGAGGGGAAGGACGGATACTGCGTGTCTCTCGATTCGTCCTCGAGCTCACGCCAGGCATCGCCGTAGCCGCCTCCGCCCCGGATCCCGGCCATCCGAGCGTTCTCGATATCGACTTCGATCCGCGGGAACGGCCGGCTGAAGTGGTTCAACGTGCCGGCAATCACACCGGTGGTGTCGTCATTGGCTTCGATCGGTGTCGGTGGGTGGGCCATCAGGTGGCCCCACTTGGGCGACAGGCCGTAGTCGTGGCGGGTGTCGTCCCGGAATGGCGAGTCAAGGATTGTCAACTCGACGCGGGTCCCCTCCGGATCGGTGAGGAGGAGCCGGGACCCGGTGTTCTCGGTGATCCGTGACCAAGTCCGCTCGTTGATCAGGCGGTGGAGGTCGCGCGGGAAGAGGTTCGGGCCGGCCTCGAAGTGATCCCGGATCACCCACGGGAACCCCTCGTAGCGATGGCTCACCTTGGGGATCGCGCCACCCTTGCCGTGGATGAGCAGGTCGTACCCGCGCGTTCGCGCGAGATCCTCGATCCACGGCGTGCCCTCCCAGCGTCGCGGGTTCTCGGTCCACGGCTGGCGGCGCATGGCGACCCGGATCTCGTCGAGATCGTCGAACGGGCGATCCGGTTCGGTCTGGGCGACGACGACATCGACGGCTGCGCCCATCTCGCGAAGGGCGATCGCGACCGCGTCCACGAGATCGCCATCGGTCTGGCTGTCGACGCCGATCAGCACCCGCTCTCCCGGCTTCGTGGCGCCATACCCGATGAAGCCGGCCGCGGTGCGGCGGACCTCATCGGAGCGGGCGACGTGTCGGGCGACCGAGAGGAGATCCTCGAGACCGATGGCGCGCGCCACGCCACCGTCCGGACCAGGTTCGGTCCGGGTGGCGACACCGTCATCACTGACCTGACCGCACATGCCACTGCTCCGCGGTTGTTGGGGTTGAATGGAACGTCCCCGGAGCGGCGCTCCGGGGACGATTCGCACCGACGAGGGTCGATCAGCGTCCTTACGGAGCCGGGCTGCCGATCTTCTCGTAGTAGCCGATGTCGACGAGCGTCTGGAGGAGGCTCCTGTCGTAGGCCGACGAAACCGGGACATCGATGATGTCGGGATTGACCGTCGCAAGGACTTCCTTCGGGTTCTCGAACGCGCCGTCGGCCCAGGTCATCGATCGATTCCCGATCTCGACGAAGTCGGCAACCTGCTTCTCCGCGTCGGCCAGTTCCAGCTGGTTGAAGTCCGCATAGGCCTTCGCCATCGCCGCCGGGTCGGTCCAGTACAGATTCTGGGCGGCCAGCGCCGAGGCGACGAGGACCAGCGCGGTATTGGGGTTCTTGGCGAGCCAATCCTTGCGGACGGCCATTCCCGAGCGGCCCCACTCCACGCCGGCCGTCTTGAGATGGACGAGGATGCTGAAGCCCTGGTCGATCATCTCCTGTTCAAGGTTGGAGTCGACAACGGCGCACTCGATCGAGCCACCCTGAAGGGCCGCGATGCGTGCGCTCTGGCCGCCAACCTGGGTGATCACGACGTCATTCGTGGTCAGGTTGAGGGCCTTGATCCCGAGCAGGGCCGCACCGTTGGAGGTGCCGCCGAAGGTGCTGATCGCGATCCGCTTGCCCTTGACGTCATCGGCCGTCTTGACGTCGCCCTGGCACACGATGTTGTCCGTGAGGAGCACCGCGTTGACCGACAGCACGACCATGGGCGAGTCGGTGATCTGCGACGACACGGCACTGGACACGCCGACCATCGCCACATCAAGTTGGCCAGCCTGGAGGGCCGCGGTCGTCTTGCCGTCGCCTTCGAAGACGCTCACCTCGGCCGTGATCCCGTTCGCCGCGTAGATCCCGAGAACCTCAGCCGCCTTCGACGCGAACTGGCTCGTCTCGGTGACACTCAGCCCGATCTTGACCGAGGTCAACTCAGGGGCGGGCAGGGTACCCGGGGGATCGGTCGGCGCCGGCGTGTCGCCCGGTGCCGGCGTCGGCGTGGGTGGTGGGGTCGGGGCGGGGGTCGCACCACCGGTACATGCCGCGAACGCAATGCTCGCGACCGCCAGCAGCCCTAGAAGCCGCATGCGCTTCGGCTGTGTCATCTCCTGCTGTGCCTCCTCAGATGCTGCGACAGGCGTCGCCACAGGCCCGTTCGGCCTGCAACTGAATGTACCCGAAGCGATTGACATTGTCTACACTTCTGCGGCAAACTTCATCCAAGAAACGGCGCTTTGAGCGCCCCGGTCGTGACCGACCGCCCCACGGCTCATGATTGGTCGGTACCCTTGTCCGTGAGGAGGGCCCCGGTGACCCCGTTCCACGTTTCCGCGCAAACAAACCCAGACGAGGTCAATCCAATCGTGGGCTGGTTCGCAGGACGGGTCGCGAGCGGGCGATGACGGCGGCATCAACATCCCTGTCGCGGAGGTCCGCGCCGCGGCGCAGGCCACCGCCGAACTGGTTCAAGCGCCATGAGCGGCTCGTGTTTGCGGTCGCAGGTGTCGTCGCCTTCGCCCTCATCTGGGAGGTCGGCAGCAGGCTCGGGGTCATCAACGAGCTGTTCTTCAGCCGCCCGTCGGCGATCGCTCGCGCAGGGTTCGAGGAGGTCCAGCTGCCCAGATTCTGGGTGGACTTCCAGGCGAGCGCGACCGAATTCAGCGTGGGGTATGTCATCGCGATCGTCTCGGCCATCCCGCTCGGCCTGGCTGCCGGCTGGTATCGCCGCCTCCAGTACACGCTGGACCCATGGCTGAACTTTCTGAACTCGCTGCCGCGCGTGGCGCTCCTGCCGATCCTGATCATCTGGTTCGGTCTCGGCGTGGAGTCGAAGATCGCGGTGGTGTTCCTTGGGGCCTTCTTCTCGATCATCATCCCAACCATCCAGGGGGTGAAGACGACCGACCGTCGCCTGCTGGACGTGGCCAACAGCTTCGGCGCCTCGCGGGCACGGGTGTTCCTGACGGTCGTGGGTCCGGCCACCGTGCCGTTCATCATCACCGGGCTGCGCCTCGGCGTGGCCCGGGCCCTGATCGGCGTGGTCACCGGCGAGCTGTTCGCCGCGACGACCGGGCTGGGCGTGATGATCAGTCGAGCCAGTGCCTCGTTCCAGACGGACCGCCTGCTGTTCGGGGTCCTCATCTTCACGTTCACGGGCATCCTGGGAGTCGAGGCGATCCGTCGCGTCGAGAACTACTTCCAGCGGTGGCGACCCGCCAAGCAGGGAGCCTGATCACCATGACCGACACTCAGATCGCGCTCGACGCTCGCGCTGTCCAGTTCTACTACGAGGACCCCACGACCCATGAGCGCCTCCTCGCGATCGAGAAGATGGATCTCGAGATCAACGTGGGCGAGTTCGTGTCGATCGTGGGTCCGAGCGGCTGCGGCAAGTCGACGTTCCTGAAGATCGTCAACGGTCTGCTCCCGACCTACGACGGCGAGATCAGTGTTCTCGAGCCGGACCACGGTCGAGCCCACGCGATGGTCTTCCAGGACTCGGCGCTGTTCCCGTGGTACTCCATCGTGTCCAACGTCGCGTACGGGCTCACCTGTCAGGGCGTCCCGAAGAAGGAGGCCCACGCGCGGGCGATGCCCTTCATCGAGATGGTCGGCCTGACCGGTTTCGAGACCAAGTACCCGTACCAGCTCTCCGGCGGGATGCAGCAGCGGGCCAACCTCGCCCGTGCGCTCACCGTCGATCCCGAGATTCTGCTGATGGACGAACCGTTCGCGGCCCTGGATGCGCAGACACGTGAGCTCATGCAGGCCGAGCTCCTCCGGATCTGGCACCAGGCGCAGAAGACCGTGTTGTTCATCACGCACCAGATCGACGAGGCCATCTACCTCTCGGACCGGGTCATCGTCATGAGCGCCCGGCCGGGCCGAATCCTCGCCGACATTCGCGTCGATCTGCCTCGCCCGCGAGAACTCAAGATCAAGCGCTCACCGGCATTCGTCGCGTTGACGGACCAGATCTGGAGCCTGATCACGCCGCAGCTCCACGACGACGCACCGGCTACCGGGGTCGCCAGCTGACGTGGCCGCCCAGACTGTCCCGCTCAAGCGGACCGCTCACCCGAACCCCAAGACCGGATTCTGGCCGCGGCCGAACGAACGGGTCGTCTTCGGACTCCTTGGGTTCGTCCTGGTCCTGGGGACCTGGGAGCTCGTGTCGTCCTCCGAATACGGCCTGGGCCTGGTCAAGCGCGTGCTGCTCAGTTCGCCCACCCTGATCCTGGACGCCGCGATCACGGACATCTCCTCGGGGGCGATCTGGCCTCACATCATCGAGAGCGGGAAGGAATACGTCTTCGGATTCGGCGCCGCGCTGGTGACCGGCATCCCGCTGGGCCTCGCGATCGGATGGTTCCGCCGGCTCAACTACGTGCTGGACCCCTGGCTGTCGGCGATTTATGCAACGCCGACGGTCGCCCTCATCCCGCTCATCATCCTGATCTTCGGGATCGACCTGGGGGCCAAGATCGTGGTCGTGTGGCTCGAGGCCATCTTCGTCATCACGGTCAGCACCACGACCGGCGTCAAGGCCGCCGACGCCAAGTACCACGACATCGCCGAGAGCTTCCGGGCATCGAACTGGACGGTCTTCCGGACGGTAACCCTGCCGGCGAGCGTGCCGTACATCCTCACCGGCGTCCGGCTCGGCACGGGTCGAGCGCTTGTCGGCGTCGTCGTGAGCGAGTTCCTCGCAGCCAACGCCGGGATCGGCTTCTACATCGCGCTCAACGGCTCGTTCTTCTCGTCGGCCCGGGTGTTCTTCGGGATCATCCTGCTCGGGGCACTGGGGATCACGCTCGGCGAGCTCGTCCGGGTCGTCGAGAAACGCTTCGATCGCTGGCGACCTGCGATCAGCTAGCGGGAAAGCCTCACGCCGGCGGCGAGCGGGCCGGGCGACCTAGCGACGCAGGCGGCGATCCGCCCGCTCGCGTGCCTCTGCCTCCTTGATGTAGCGGCGGATCAACACGGCCACCCGTCGATAGTGTCCCGCGAGAAGGGTCACGGCCCGCTCGGCGTCACCGGTCCGGACCGCCTCATAGAACTGCTCGTGGATCGAGCTCGAGTGGGTGATCGTGGCCCAGCGCAGGACCCTGGCGACCTCCTGGCGGAGTCGCGTGATCAGGCCCACCAGCCGGGGCCGCCCCGTGACCGAGTAGAGGCGAAGATAGAACCGCTCCCGCGTCGCAAGCTGCTGGTCCGGCTCGGTCACCGACTGCATCTCCGCGAAGAGGGTCTCGAGCTCGTCGAAGTCGTCGTCGGTCAGCAGCGGCAGCGCCAGGCGGACGGCGTGCCCTTCGAGGAGGATGCGCAGGTCGTAGACCTCTTCGATGTCGTCGGCGTCCAGCGAGGTCACCGTAAAGCCGCGGTGCGGCTCGGACTTGACCAATCCCTCGTACTCGAGGGCGCGGAGCGCCTCTCGCACGGGGATCCGCGATGTCCCGAAGACGTCGGCGAGCTCTTCCTGGCGCAGGCGTTCGGCGGGCCCCAGGACCCCATCGAGGATCGCCCTGCGGACGGACTGGAGGACCAGTTCCTGGGCGGTGACGTTCTCCTCGCGCGCTGCCTCGATGATCGCCGTCAACCGGGCGCGGTTCCCGTCTTTCGTCTCACGTGGACGGACCGTGTCTCTCAACCCAGGACCTCCCCTTCGCCGAACACGAGTGTGCCGGCCATCATCGTCGCACGGACCGAGAGCGTTGCGAGGTCGATCTCGGCATCGAATGGATCCGCGTCAAGCACAACGAGGTCCGCCCAGGCCCCTTCGGTCAGGCGTCCGAGATTCCGCTCACCGGCCACGCTCGCCGGGGTTGACGTGAAACCCTCCCAGGCGGCCACCAGGTCGAGACCTCGCGGGTCGCGCCCGGGGGCCGCAGAGGCGTGCCGGACCGCCCGCCGGATGCCCTCCAGCGGATCGATCGGCGCGCACGGATAGTCGCTGTTCAGCAAGATCGGCAGGCCGAGCCGCTGCCCCTGGGCAAGCGGCATCATCCGATCCCGTCGCTGGGGCCCGAAGATTTCCGCCCACTCCCGCTCGTAGGCGGTGAAGAAGGCCGGCTGCGTCGACCAGGCCAGGCCCAGCGAATGGGCGCGGGCCAGCTGCGCGTCATCGACATCGACGTAGGCATGCTCCAGGCGGTGTGGCCCCGAGTTCGCGGGCATCGCCGCAGCGAACGCGTCCAGTGCCAGATCGACGGCGCGACTGCCCACGGCGTGGACGGCGACCTGCAGGCCCTGGGCGTTGGCCCGACGAATCAGGTCTACGAGGTGTTCGGGTTCGATCCGTAGCAGGCCGCAGTTCTCCGGCTCGCCGCGATACGGTTCGTAGACGGCGGCATTCCGAAAGATGCAGAAGCCGTCCACGCTGATCTTCACCCCCTGGATGCGCAGCCAATCGTCGCCAAGACCCGAGCGGATGCCGAGCGCCTCCAGCCACTCGAGTGACAACGGCGATTCATGGATGCGGTAGTAGAGGCGTACGCGCACCCCAAGCTCGCCCTCCGCCCTGAGCGCAGCGTAGTCGTCCGCCTCCTCGGGCAGGCGCACCATCTCGTGGATCGTGGTGACCCCGACACGGTGCAGGCTCGCGAAACCCTGGAGCAGAGCCTGACGACGATCGCCCCGGCCGGGTCTGGGGACCGCCGAATCAGGGTGCGACTGGTCCAGCCTGAGCTTTGCCCGCTCATGGAGGATGCCCGAGGGCTGCCCATCGGCGTCGCGCTCGATGCGCCCGCCCGGCGGATCGATGGTCTGGGCATCGATCCCGGCGGCGACCAGGGCCGCCGAGCTGGCCGCAACGACATGCTTGCCGATCCCGCGCAGGACCACCGGGCGACCATCGCCCGCAGCATCCAGTTCACGGCGATCCGGGAGACGCGCCTCGTTCAGGCGCAACGCGGACAGGTTGTCACCCTGGATCCAGCCGTCGGGCGGCGTGACCGCGGCCCGCTCGCGCACCGCCGCGGTGACCTCGCCTACGGACGCGGGCTGGATCGCATCGAAGTCGAGATAGAGACTGCGCAGGACGGAGCCGCGGTGGAAATGCGTGTGGCTGTCGACGAACGCCGGCAGGACCGTGCGCCCCGCGAGATCGATGACCTGCGTCCCCGCGGATACGGCACCCTCGAAGTCGGCGGCGGTGCCGACGGCAACGATCCGCCCATCGCGGATCCCGATGGCGGCGCCCGGCGCGGGATCGCCGGGCCGGCGATGCACCTTCGCTCCCACGAGGAGCGTGTCAAGCGTGGCTCGATGGGCAGCAATCACCACGGGCTAGAATGTATCCACTTCATGATGCATTGTCTCGCAAACTCGCTGTGTGTGTCGACAAGCTTGAGCCGCTCCGGCGCCGCACGGCGCAGGCAACGGACGGCATGACGGACCCCGCTGCGTGAGCGAGCCGAAGCCGCGCAGGACGGCCGCGTCCCTGGCCGGGCGCCTCGGCCCGTTCCGGCACCGACCGTTCGCCGTGTACTGGGCCGGTGGGTTCCTCTCGAACCTGGGGACCTGGCTCCAGGCCGTTGCCGGCTCGATCTTCGTCTACCAGCTGACCGGATCTGCGCTCGCCGTAGGCGTCCTCAACTTCGTGGGCTTCCTGCCGATCCTGCTCTTCTCCCTCGCCGGTGGCCAGCTATCCGATCGATTCGACCGGCGGACGATCGTCATCCGGACGCACCTCGTCTCGGGGACGATCGCCACCGGGCTTGCAATCCTGGCGTTCGCTGGCGTCGCCTCCGAGTTCCACGTCATCGTGGTCGCGTTCGCCCTCAACACCTCGTATGCGATCGCCAAGCCATCGCTGATCTCACTCGTTCCGAATCTTGTCCCGCGCGACGAGGTCACTGATGCCGTTGGGCTGAACTCGCTCCAGTTCATCCTGGGTCAGATCATCGGCCCCACCATCGCCGCGCTCGTCATGGCCACGGCCGGCGCCGGTCCGGCCTTCGCGATCAATGCCGCGACCTACATCGGGCCGATCGTGAGCATGATCTACCTTGAGCGCCGCGGCCTTGGGGGTCAGATGGCGGCGGGGACGGTCGGGGCCGTCGCCCGGTCTACCGCCGTCAGCGCCGTCGCCTATGTGCGCGAACAGCGCTGGGTCCTCGCCCTGCTGATCGGCGTCGTGTCATGCAGCGCGCCCCTGGAGGTCGTCCGGACACTTGCGCCTGCCTTCGTCGTCGAGCAGCTTGGTGAGCCCGAGAGCACCGCCGGATTCATCGTCACCGCGCAGAGCGTGGGATCGGCGCTGGCGCTCCTGATCTTCGTCCCCCTCCGGCGGCGCGGCCTGTCGCACCAGATGGCCGCGGCGGGCCTGCTCGTGCAGGCGATCGGGATCGTGTTGACCACGGTTGCTCACAGCATGCTGGCTGCCTCGTTCGGCGTGGCCCTCGTCGGGTTCGGGTTCTCCCTGTGCTTCCCCATCCTCACCGGGACCCTCCAGGCCGAGGTCCACGATCAGGTCCGCGGCCGGGTCATGGCCCTGCACCAGATGTTCCATCTCGGGAATCGCCCGGCGACGGCTCTCGCAGTGGGCGTGCTCGCGACGGCCTTCGGGGCCGGTCCCGCGGTGCTCTCCGGGATCCTCCTCGCGCCGATCGGGTTGATGGCTACCAGGCTCGCGTGGCGACGAATGGGAGCCGTGGTCCAGGCTCCAGGGCCCGGACCCGACGTGGCTGCCGAGGCCACGCAGGCGGCAGGCGGCGGGAACTCTCCCAGGACGCGCTGATCCCGGCGCGGTCTAGCGGACGCGGAGGTTGACGGCCTTGACCCGCGTGAAGGACAGGATCTCGTCCAGGCCGTGCTCGGCTCCCACTCCCGAGTCCTTCCAGCCCCCGAACGGGACGGCCGGGAAGCGCGTCTCGACGTCGTTGATCCAGATGTAGCCGGCCTCGATCGCATCGGTCATCCGGAATGCACGATCGATGTCGCGCGTCCAGACCGACGCCGTGAGACCGTACGGTCCCTCATTCGCCAGCGCGATCGCCTCCGCGTCCGTCCGCCACGTGAGCGCTGCGAGGACCGGCCCGAAGACCTCGGCATCCGCGAGCTCGGAGCCCGGAGTCACGTGGTCGAGGATCGTCGGTTCGATGTACGCCCCGGCGGCCAGGTCCACGACAGCGGGAGCCCTGCCTCCGGCTCGCAGACGAGCGCCGGCGGCCACACCGCGTCCGACCATCTCGAGGCACCGGGCACGAGCTGCCTCCGAGATCATCGCGCCCATCTCGGTCTCTGGATCGGTCGGCAATCCGATGCGGATCCGACCGACCAGCTCGACGACCTGCTCCAGCACGGCGTCGGCGATCGACTCATGGATCACGAGGCGACTCGTGGACCCGCAACTCTGACCCTGGACCCGGGTGTAGTTCATGCCTCGCACGATCGCGCCGGCAACCTCGTTCACGTCAACATCCGGGCAGACGACGATCGGATTCTTGCCGCCGAGCTCGAAGGTGAACGTCTTGATCCTGCCGCTGGCGGCCGCGGCAGCCTGGATCCGGAGTGCGGTCGCCGTGCTGCCCGTGAACGACAGCCGGGCCACGTCCGGGTGGGTGACGAGGGCACTCCCGGTGGCCGGTCCGCCGACGGCGACCGCGATGACGCCGGCGGGGAACAGGTCGGCACTCAGCTCGCCGATGGCGAGGGGCGCCAGCGGGGCGAGTTCGGACGGCTTGAGGATCACGCAGTTCCCGGCGACGAGAGCCGCGCCCAGCCTGGCGCACGTGAACATCGTTGGGTGGTTGAAGGTGATCATCCGGCCCACGACACCCCATGGTTCACGCTGGGTGTAGTGGAGGCCAGGCAGCGGAAAGACCTCGCCACGGATGGCCAGCGCCATGCCCGCCGCATCGCCGAGGAGGCGAACACCTTTCGTGACGTCGGCGCGCATGGCGGTGATCGGATTGCCCGTGTCCAGGGAGTCCAGCAGCGCGAGTTCGTCAGCGTGCACTTCGATCCGGCGTCCGAGTTCCATGACGAGGGCGGCGCGCTCCCTGGCAGGCGTCGCGCGCCACGCCGGGAAGGCCCGCCGGCCGGCCGCGACCGCCCGGGCGATGCCGGCTCCTCCGGCCTCGGCAATCCGGGCCAACGGCCTGGACGTCGCCGGGTCGACCACCTCGAGCAGGTCGGCCTTGTCAAGATCGTCGACAGCGGCGAGTCGTCCGTCGATGAAAGAGCCGAGCTTCGGCGCATCCGCCGCCACGTCTCCGTGCAGAATCCGCTCGATGACCATCGATCGATTATCTACGGTTTCCGTCTTCCTGTGTCCATGATGGACGGGTCTGGGTACAATCTCTCCCACTCGACCTCGTCGCCGGCATCGATGGCGCAGGTCGCTCCGAGCCGCACACGCTGGAGGAGCGCCATGGCAGCCCGCGTGCAGATCGACGAGGACCTGTGCATCGGCTCGGGCGAATGCGTCCGCCTCCTTCCCGCCGCGTTCCGGATCGATGAGTCACGAGGCATATCCGTGCCTCTCGATGGCGCGCCGCTCCAGGACCTCGGTCTCCTCGTGCTGGCCGGCCACAACTGCCCCACCAACTCGATCCGGGTCGTTGCCGACGACGGGACCGTGCTGGTCGATTCGGCGCACTGAGCGCGGACCGATGGTCGCCACGGCCGAGGAAGGTGGATCCAGGGACCTGCTCGAGTTCTACAGCGCCACCGTCACCTTCGACACCTACGAGACGATCCGCGAGGCGCTCTTCAACCCGAGCCTTTCGCGGCGTTTCGACAAGCGGTCCTACGACCACGGCAACATCCGCGACGGCGTCGTCAGCATCAGCCACGGTCCGACGCATCGCGCCCGTCGTCGGGTCGAGAACAGCCAGTTCCGACCGGACAAGCTGAGGCTCTATGAGCGGGACCTCTTTCCCGCCGTGCTCGGAGAACTGCTCGACGTCCTGATCGACGGCGAGTTCGTCGACATCTTTCCGATCGGCGAGCTGGTCAGCGTGGTCCTCGCGGCGCGCCGGGCGGGCCTGGACCAGGATGACCGGGCTCTCGACCAGCTGCGGACGCTCGTCCATTTCGTCGACGTGTTCTCGCAGGGCAGTGCGATCCTCGATGCCCGGGACCCCGAGGCGGTGCGCACGCTCGTCTACCAGACCTACGACGAATTCGAGCGCGGCTTCGTCCGGCCGGCCTGGGACCGCCGCGCCGAGCTCATCCAGGCCCACCGAGACGGCCTCCTGGATGCGTCGCACCTGCCGAACGACATCCTGACCGTGTTGCTGCTCCATCGGGACGATCCCCACATCGAGCTCGACGACGACGGTCGCGTGGTCCGCGAGGTCGCGACCTACCTCCAGGGCGGAACCCATACCAGTGCCCAGACCCTGGCGAACGCGCTCGACCTCATGTTCGAGACCGGCGATCGGCGACCGGATGTCCTCGAGCGGGTCGCGCGCGATCGGGGATTCGCCCAGCGAGTGGTCCACGAAACGCTGAGGCTCAGACCAACCACCCCGAAGATCAAGCGACGGGCGGAAGCCGACACGGAGGTCGCCGGCGTGGCCATCGCGCGAGATGCGCTCGTAGTCCTGGACGCCGTCGCCGGCAACCGCGACCCGGCGATGTACGGTCCCACCGCGCACGATTTCGATCCGGATCGCGCGCTCTCGGCCGCGGTGCCCCGCTGGGGACTGTCGTTCGGCGCCGGGGCTCACCAGTGCCCGGGACGATCCGTGGCGGGTGGCTTTCCCGTCCCGTCGGACTTCGGCGCGGACGACGAACACCTCTTCGGGCTCGTGGCCCTCATGATCCAGGCCGTCGCGGCGCGCGGCGTCCTGCCAGACCCGGACCATCCCCCGGAGCGCGATCTCAGGACGGCGCGGGATACCCGCTGGCTGCACTATCCGGTGAGGTTCGGGTCCCGCCGCTGAGCCGCGGAGCGGTCGGCGTGCCGTCCGCCGAGAACGACCAGCGCGACCATGACCAGCAGGAACGCGAGCGGGACGGTCCGGAACATCCAGTCGAGCCCGATCACCGCGGCCACGATGCCGCCGATGAGCGGACCGATCATCTTTCCGACGTCGAGGCCGGCCGTCATGACCGCCGCCGTCAACCCGGCCTGGTCGCGCCGCGTCGATTCCATGGCCGCTGCCCCGCTCGTGACCCGAAGCAGGCCCCGGCTCACGCCGTTCATGGCGAACAGCGGGACATCGAGCAGGTAGCTGCCCGCCGAGGGGATCAGCGCGAGCGTGGCCGCCGACACCGTCAGCAGGGGGAGGTGGAGGCGCGTCGCGCGGACCCGCGAGAAGAGCCAACCGGCGCCGAACCGGGCGATCGCGGAGATCGCCGAGCGGATGCTGGAGAGCGTCCCGATCTGGGCGATCGATAGCCCGAGCGCCAGGCCCAGGAGGGGGAAGAAGCTCTGGAGGAGCCCGTTCATGATGTTGAGGTACGCGGCGACGAGCGCAGCCGCCCAGACCGCGAGCGGCAATCCGCGCAGGGACTTGCGGGCGACGTGCACGCCGTGACGCATCCCGGTTCGATGCTGGCGGATGATCGGTTCGTCGAGATCGGCTGCCTCCGACCCGTCGGGCAGTGCACCATCGTCGGCCGAGCCGGGCTCCTCGCGACGTGGGAGACGGACCGCGATCAGCACCGCGGCCATGACGGGCAGCGTGGCAAGCACGACCATCGCAAGCTGAATCCCGGCGACTTCGGCCAGGAGGCCGCCGACGGTGGTCGCAAGAGCAAAGGCGACCCCCTGGAACCCCACGTACCAGCCCATCGCGACGGCCGGCGTGATCGAGCGCGGGGTCACGACCATCATCGTGGCGAGGAGGCTCGTCGTGGCTACGCCCCAACCGAACCCATCGAACGCCATCAGGGCGGCGAACACCACGGGATCGTCGACCAACGGCGTGAAGAGGTAGGCGATCGTGCTTGCGCTGCCGGCCCCGACGATCATCGAGCGCGCTCGTTCGGGCCGGTAGATCGCCGCCGCCGCCCCACGCGACAGCAGGCTGGTGAGGGAGAACACGAAGATGATCAGCCCGATCAGCTCCGGTCCCAGTCCATTTCGGTTGAGGTTCAGGGGAACGAGGAATCGGAGGGCGCCCTCGGCGAGCTCGAACAGGGCGATCGCGATGTAGACCCCGGCCAGCGGGTTGCGCGGATCCAGGGGATGGCGGATGGGTCGCGGCGCCGGGGGGGTCGTCACGAGCGAGGTGGGTCTCGGGGTTCGCGACCCGGGCCGGCGGTCAGCCGGCGTCGGCGCTCTCGAAGGCGGAACGATCGGACTCGATGATGGACGGCCACCGCTCGGGAAGCGCCCCATCCAGGGAGACATTGCCCTTGATCCCGAGCGCGCGCTCGATGAAGTTGTTCTGGATCCGGAGATAGCGCACCGGGACGTCGCCCTGCTGAACGTGCTTGCGCCGAACCCCGAAGGGGGGCGCGAGGAGGTCCCCGGCCGTCCAGTCGATGGCGATCTCCCGGCCGTCGGCGGCCCGCAGTTCGGTCCGGCCACTGCCGGCGAGGATCAGGATCGCCTCCTCGGCGAGGTGCTGGTGCTCGCGGACGTGCCCGCCGACGCCGATCTCGACGAGAGCGTGATCGATCGTCCGATGGCCACCCATCGAGAACCACGCGATCCCCACGCCTTCTCCGGCGGACGGGTCGGGAGTGACGGGTTCGGCTACGACGTTGCTGATGAGGTTGATGCGCAGCTTGCCGTAGTTCCCCGGCTCCCGCCGGGTCCAGTAGTCGGCGTCATCGTCGTAGCGGTCGTGGAACCGGAAGTCGTTCTGGTAGACGAAGTCGCGGCTGTGGAACAGCTTGCGCAGCAACCGCGTGTTCTTGAACGCGAGCTGGAGGGCCGGCCGGTCGGGGTCCGCGTTGTAGTGCTTGTGCCACGCGTTCGACGGGATGACCACGACGTCGCCGGCCTGCCAGTCGACGCGCTGGTCCGGCAGATCGTCGGACTGACGCAACTCCGACCAGCCGCGACCGGCAACGATATAGAACGTGGCCTCGTCAAGATGGCGGTGGCCCTGCTTCTCACCGCCGGGCGGAACCTCGCTCATGTGAATTCCGAGCGTGGTGTTCCCCGACAGCGCGTCGAATGCAGCTGCGCGGGAGTTTCGCTTCGGTCGAGCGGCCAGCGGGAATGTCGGGATCCCGCGCGCGATGACCCCCTCGGCCATGAGGAACTGGCGCGCCTCGTCGTAGTAGAGGCCGCGGCCGTCCGGGGCTCCGGTCGATCCTGGTTCCGCGCCGTCTGCGGCCGTGCCGTTCAGCGGATCGGTCATCACTCGCCCGCGGGCGAATCGGGATGGCGCTCGATCTGGTGCAATCCCATCTGCTTGATGGTGAACGTGTCCTGCACGGCGAGGTAGCGGGCGACCTCTGTGTCCGAATCGTTGAAATGCTGGTGCCAGGCCCAGAGAGGGATCCCGAGGAGGTCGCCTTCGGTCCAGTCGACCCGCTGCTCGGGCTCACCGTCAAAGTGGATCGTCGTGTGCCCGGTGCCGCGGACGATGTAGAGGACCGCCTCGGTCGTGTGACGGTGCTTGACCGAGACGCCACCCGGCGGCAGTTCCGAGAGGTGCGGCTGCAACCGGATCGCTCCCGCGAGACGATAGAAGCGCGCCTTGGTCTTACGATATTCGCGCGCGATCAACTCCGTCGACTTGAGATCCTTGACGATCGTCGTCTCGGTCGGGGGGTTCTTCTTGTTCCACTCTTCGCGCTGGGTCATCTCGGTGATGGCAGTTGAGCTCAAGGGCTGATCGGGGATACTCACGACACCGCGCTCTGGACTCATGTGGTGCTCCTCCTCGCAGACCGCGGTTGGGGACAGGACTATCGGAAGACGTATACAATACCAGACAGTTTGTTGCCATGGCCACCGGCAGTCGATCGGCCCCATCCATCGTCGTCGTGCCCCGCCCTGGAAACCTGAGCCGAGGACTCGATGATCCCCCGATTCTCACTGACCCGCCCCGGTTCCATCGAGGAGGCGCTCGACGCCTTCGACCGGGCCGCTGACGACGTGGCCTATCTCGCGGGCGGCACGGAACTCCTCCAGGTGATGAAGATGGGCCTTGCGCAGTTCACGACGCTCATCGACCTGAAGGGCATCGCCGAGCTGAAGGGCATCAGTGTCCTCCCGGTGGGAACCCTGCGAATCGGGGCGACGAGCACGCACCGCGACATCGAGCGGTCCCCACTCGTGCGCGAACGGGCGGCCGGACTCGCTCGTCTCGAGTCGCGGATCGCGAATGTCCGGGTCCGCAACGCCGGGACCCTCGGCGGCAACCTCGCGTTTGCCGAGCCACACTCCGACCCGGCGACCTTCCTGCTCGCCTGCGGCGCATCGCTCACCCTCGCCGGTCGCGCCGGTCGGCGTGAGCTCGAGGTGGCGGAGTTCGCTGTCGGCCCCCTGGCGACGGCACGGGAACAGGACGAGGTCCTCGTCGAGATCCTGATTCCCGCCGCACGCCCGGGCGAAGGCCGCGCGTACGACAAGATCGCCTTCTTCGAGCGGCCTGCCGCGTCGGTCGCCGTTCGGCTCACCGTGGTCGATGGATCGATCGCCGACGCCACTGTCGCCGTCGGGTCGCTGACCGACACGCCGGTCGTGGTCACGGGAGCCGGCGGGGCGCTCCAGGGCGCACCGGTCCTCGGCGATGGGTTTGCCGTGGCACTGGACGCGGCCGCGATGGCCCTCGGCGGGGTCGAGGCGATGGCGGATCTGAATGGCTCGGCCGACTACAAACGACATCTGGCCGGCGTGCTGCTCGGGCGCGCTGCCGGCGTGGCGGTCCGGGAGGCCACCGCCCATGCATGAGACCCTCGAGATTCGACTCACCGTCAACGAGCGGTCGGAGGCCGTCCGGATCGAACCTCGCGAGACCCTCGCGGACGTCCTCCGCGAGCGACTGTCCCTGACCGGGACCAAGGTCTCTTGCGACGCCCAGGTGTGCGGTGCCTGTACCGTCCTTGTCGACGACCTCGCGATGTCGGGTTGCACCTTCCTGGCGGCCGATGCCGATGGACGCTCGGTCCGCACGGTCGAGGGCCTGGCCCGTGACGGCCGGCTGAGCCCGGTCCAGCAGGCGTTCATCGATCACGCGGCCTTCCAGTGCGGCTTCTGCACGCCGGGCATGCTGATGGCCGCCACCGCCATCCTCGAGGAGCACCCTCGACCCAGCCGCGACCAGGTGGTCCATGGACTCGAGGGCAACCTGTGTCGATGCACGGGCTACGAGCCGATCATCGAGGCCGTTCTCGCGGCGGCCGATGCAGGGACGGTCGACGAAGGGGTGGCCGGCTGGTGAAGCGGGTCACGACACGCCCAACGGCGCCGTCACCCATCGGCGAATCCGTCCCGCGGCGCGACGGCCCGACGAAGGTAACGGGATCCGCCACCTACACCGTCGACGTCGAACTCCCGGGGATGGCACACGCCCAGATCCTGCGAAGTCCCTACGCCCATGCCCGGATCCGTTCCATCGACGCTGAGGCTGCCCGGCGCCATCCGGGGGTCGTCGCCGTCGTGACCGCGCAGGACCTGCCTGACGTCAACCTGCTCTATGGGCACGCCATCGCCGATCATCCCCTGATCGCAACCGGCAAGGTCCGCTTCGCCGGCGAGCCGGTGGTCGGGGTCATCGCCGAGGACCGGGCGACCGCCGCGGAAGCGTTACGGCTCATCGCGGTGGACTACGAACGCCTGCCCTTCGTGACTTCCGTGGAGGAGGCGCTGGCCGATGACGCGCCGATCATCCACGAGGAACCGGGCGAGCAGCGCTCGCACCGCGGGTTCGAGGAGGACATCGAGCGGACCCACCCGAACGTGTGCTCCCACTCGCGCCAGGCCTGGGGTGACATCGATGCGGCCTTCGAGGGCGCCCATCTCGTCGTCGAGGGCGAGTACCGCTACCCGATGTGCTACGCCTACGCCATGGAGCCGTACACCTCGGTCGCCAGCTGGAACGAGGGTGCGCTGACGGTCTGGAGCTCGGCGCAGCATCCATACATGGTTCGCGACGATCTCGCCCGCTGCTTCGGGCTGCCGCGCGGAGCGGTCCGCGTGGTGGTCCCGTTCGTGGGCGGCGGATATGGCAGCAAGTCCTACACGAAGATCGAGCCGCTCACGGCCGCCCTCGCCCTCCGAGCCGGCCGCCCGGTCCGCCTCGCGCTCACCGTCGACGAGGCGATCCTGACGACGCGTGGGGACGCGGCGACCGTCCGCGTACGGTCGGCGTTCGATGCCGATGGACACCTCCTGGGACGACACGGGGCGATCCACCTGAACACGGGCGCCTACGCCGAGAACTCGCCCCTCGTCGGTCGAAAGGCGGCCAATCGGTTGGGCGGGCCCTACCGGATCCCGGCCCTCCAGGTGGACTGCTCCACGGTCTACACGAACACCGGGCCGGCGAGTTCCTTTCGCGGGTTCGGCGCACCACAGGTCACCCTGGCCGGCGAGTCGCAGATGGACGAAGCCGCGGAGCTGCTCGGGCTCGACCCACTCGAGATCCGGCGGCGCAACCTGCTCGACCCGGGCGAACGACCCTGGCCCAGGGCGCGCGGGATCGATGCCGACCTGAAGGCCGACCTCGAGCTGGCCGCGGAGGCCCTCGGCTGGGACGATCCGCTGGAACCAGGACATGGGCGGGCGATCTGCATGTCCGCCTCGGACGCCGGTTCGGAACCGATCACGACCGCCATGCTGCGGGTCCACGCGGATGGTTCTGTCACGGTGATGGTGGGCAGCACCGAGATCGGCCAGGGATCGTCGACCGTCCTGCCCCAGATCGCGGCCGGCGAGATGGGCGTACCCCTCGACAGCGTGCACCTGCTCCAGAGCGATACAGGCGCGGTCAGCTACGACCGCTCCACGGGCGCCAGTCGCACGACCACCCTGATGGGCCTGGGCATCCAGGCGGCCGCCAGCGATGCTCGCGAGCAGCTTGTCGCGTGGGCCCGGGACGCGGTCGCCCAGAACGGCGCGCCCGTCGTCGAGGAGCGGGGTGGTGTCCGGGTCGCGGGCACGTTCCACGACTGGGGCTCCATCGTGCGGGCCTGGTTCGGCGCGGACGCCGGCGAGGTCATCGGACGCGGCTACCTGCGTCGTTCCGGAGCGACGGCCGAGATGCCTCCGTTCTGGGAGATCGGCTGCGTGGGCGTCGAGGTCCGCGTCGACGAGACAACCGGAGAGATCGACGTTCTGACCCTGGTCACGGTCGGCGACGTCGGCGCGGCGATCAACCCACAACTCGTTGAGTCGCAGGACGTCGGCGCCGCGATGATGGGTCTCGGGATGGCGATTCGCGAGGAGCTGGTCTACGAGAACGGCAACCTCCTGAACGGCAACCTGTTCGACTACCGGGTTCCGCGCACCACCGACGTCCCGGAGCTCCGTACGATCGTGGTCGAGCGCGGCGACGGGGTCGGCGTCTACGGTGCGAAGGGCGGGGGCGAGGGATCGCTCAACCCGGTCGCGGCGGCGATCGCCAACGCCGTCTACCGAGCCGCGGGCATCCGTCTGCGCGAGGCTCCCTTCACGCCCGAGCGGGTCTGGCAGGCCCTGCGCGAGCGCGATGCCGGCCGCTGAGCCGGGAGCGCTTCACGGCGTGACACCGTGAAGCTGTCGGGCGGTATCGAGATCGGCGCACCGGCCGATCAGGTCTGGACGCTGATCATCGATCCCGTGTCGCTGTCATCTTGCATCCCGGGCGTGAGCCACGTGCGGCAAATCGACGAGCGGACCTTCGAAGGCTCGATCACGGTGTCCGTGGGCCCTGTCGATGGCGACTTCGACTTCAACTCGACGCTGGTCAGGCGTGAGTTCCCCGATCTCGAGGTTCGGCTGGAGGGCATCGATTCCGTCACGAAGAGCCGCCTCGAGGCGACGGTCGTCGCGTCGCTCACGAGCAGCGATCCGTCTCATACCGGACTGGCCTACTTGGCGACCATCTCGGTGCGGGGTCGACTGGCGATCCTCGGCGAGATGATCCTCCGGGCAACCGCGGGATTGATCATCGCCGAGTTGACCCGCTGCCTCCAGGCGCGACTCGAGGGTTCCGGCATCGGGGTCGGCAAGACGGACGGTCCGTGAGCATCGAGGGCGCATTCGACCTGATCGTCGTCGGCGGTGGCACGGCGGGCTGTGTGGTGGCCGCGCGGGCCAGCGAGGATCCGGCGCTTCGGGTACTCCTCGTCGAGGCGGGGCCGGACCCTCGGCCGATCCCGGACATCGTGGCGGACCCAAAGCGTCAAAGCGAGCTGATCCTCAAATCGCCATACGTGCGGATGTACGACGTAGCCCGCGAGGACGGATCGACCTTTCCGCTGCTCTCCGGGCGGATCATGGGCGGCGGATCTTCGATCAACAACCTGGCGGTCGTCCGACCGATGCGGCGCGATTTCGACGCATGGACGCAGTTCGGTGGGCCTGTCTGGTCGTACGACGCACTCCTGCCCCTGATGCGAGCGATCGAAACGGATCGCGACTTCGGAGATAGTCCGATCCATGGGTCCGCGGGACCCCTCCAACTTCATCGGAGCTTCAAGCTCGATGATCCAGCCGACCCTCCGGTCCGCGCCCTGATCGAGGCCGCCCTCGCGCTGGGGCTCCCGGCATGCCCAGACCTCAACGTGCCCGAGCCGTACGGCATCTGCGCCTCTCCATACAACGTCGAAAACGGACGCCGCCAGTCGACGGCAGTCGCCTATCTGGACCCCGCCAGAGACCGACCGAATCTGACGATTCTGTCGGACACCACGGCCATGCGGCTCGTGGTCAACGGAACCCGGGTCGACGGTGTCGAGTTGGCCAGGGCGACCGGCCCCGTCGTGGTCCGGAGTGCCTCGGTCGTGCTCGCCGCAGGAGTCTTTCACTCACCGCAACTCCTGATGCTCTCGGGAATCGGACCAAGCGACGAGCTGGCTCGGCACCGCATCCCGGTCCGTCACCATCTGCCAGGCGTCGGTACGAACTACCAGGATCACGCCGTGGTCTATGTCACCTTCCAGGGAACGACCGACCTGCGCGAGGACTACGTCATTCCGAAGGTCCGGCTCATCGCCAAGAGCGACGACACGATGGACCATCCCGATCTCCATGTGTTCATGCGCCCATCGATCCGGATGCGCGGACTGCCGCCGATGTTGCCCGTGTCGATCCACCTGCTCGAGCACCGATCTCGCGGGAACGTCGCACTCCAGTCGGCGAATCCGACGGACCTGCCCGTGGTCGATCCGGCACTGCTGTCACATCCGCGCGATGTTCGCGCGCTTGTCGGCGGGATCGCTGTAGCCAGCCGACTTGCGGCCCACCCGGCGCTTGCCGCGTTCTACGGCGCGCTGCTGACACCCGGCTCCCCGGACGCCTGGGAGGAACACGTGCGGACGAGCTACATCACCTACTACCACGGGGTCGGCACCTGCCGGATCGGTCCGGCCCAGGACCCTGGCGCGGTGGTCGACTCGGGCCTGCGCGTTCACGGGATGGACAACCTGTGGGTCGCCGACGCGTCGGTGCTGCCGGTCATCCCTCACGCGAACACGAACCTGGCGGCGATCCTGGTCGGCGAAGTTGCCGCTCAAGCGATCGCCCGGGCCTGAACGACGCAAGCCGCGCCAATGAGGCTGTTGGGACCGGCTCCTTCGTGCAAGAGGACTTCCTCGGAGATTACAGCGGCTCGCCCTCCGAGCGATCGTGCCGAGCAGGATCGAACGGGCGCTCGGCCAGCCGTCCCTCCCCGCGTTCGGCACCGCCCTCTTCGCCTGGTCCGAGCCGCCGCGCGATCCCTTCGAGGATCCCGCGCAGATGCGCATCGTCCGCTCCCGTGAACTCGACCACGATCGCCCGCATTTCCGACGCATCGGTCCACGCCGCGTGGGTCTCGCCGGCCGGCCAGAGGACCGCTTCGCCCGCGGCGACCCGACGTCGCTCGTCACCAGCCTGGACCCAGCCGCCACCCTCGATCACGACGAACCAGGTCGTGTTCGGGTTGTCGTGCGGCTCGATCCGGCCGCCCCGCGCGAGTGCCAGCTCGCTGATCAGGCCGCGCGCGTCGCTGTGGATGACCTGGCCCTCGAGACCGGTCGTCCCGGCCGGTCCCTCGGGCCGCCGCCAGCCGACACCGAAGCGGCGGACCTCGACGGGCATCTGGACGGCGCTCCGCTGCTGGTCCTACCGGCGACGCTTGGCGCGCCGCGTCGGCTTCGGGCGGATCGTCGATTCCGGCTTCGCGTACTTGGCCTTCGAGAAGTAGCGCTGCTTGGTCAGCTTCTGCTCGTATGTCGCCAGGATCGGCGGGAACCGCCGGAAGCGGATCCAGAGCAGGGCCCCGAGTCCGATCAGCAAGGTGCCGAGGACGATGAAGAAGTCGAAGAGGAACAGCGCGCCGGTGGCGACCAGCAGGAACGTGATCACGCCGGTCCACAGCAACCACTCGTACATGTCGAGGAGCGGCGGATGCCGGTGGAGCTGCCGCGTGCGCACGTTGTACGCCACGATGAATGCCAGGGTCACGACCAGCGATGCGATCCACGTCGCATCGTAGATGTCCGGGAAATTCTCTCGGCGGAAGGCCAGGAAGAGGTATTCCCACGGTGGCAGGGTCACGCTGATTCCTCGTTGGCCGGGGCGATCGTCACGCGATCGCCGGTGCGACGGGCCGCAACTGCCTTGCGGGCGATGACGACGGAGTATGCCATGCCCTCACGGTATACTCGGCGGAGATCGCACGCTGCGGCGCTCGCGATAACCGGAACGCGCCACCGGGCCGGACCGCGCCGACAAGGGCGATCCGGATCCACGCCCACACGGATCGGGAGGAACGCCCGGGTGCGAGCCCTGCTTTCAGTGGCCAACCGAGACGGCATCTCGGCATTTGCCCGCGACCTGCTTGGGCTCGGCCTCGAGATCTATGCCACGGATGGCACGCGCGACCATCTGGCAGCCGACGGGATCGAGGTCGCGCCGGTCTCCGAACTGACCCAGGTCCCGGCGATGCTGGGCGGTCAGGTCAAGACCTTCCACCCCGCTGTCTATGCGGGAATCCTCGCCCGTCGGGATCGCCCCGAACAACTGAAGGAGCTCGCGGAGAACGGCATTCGCCAGATCGACCTCGTCGTCGTCAACGTCAAGCCCTTCGGCGTGGAGATCGGACGCCAGCTCGTCGGAATCGACGAGGCGATCGAGATGATCGACGTCGGTGGCGCGGCGTTGCTCGGTGCAGCCGCCCGGAACGCCGCAGGCGTTGCCGCCGTCGCGTCGCCCGTCCACTACGGCCGGGTGACAAAGGAACTCCGCGCCCACGGGCATGTCAGTCCGGAGTTGCGCGCCCGTCTCGCGGCCGAGGCGTTCGGGGTCGTCGCCGCCTATCACGCCGAGATTGCCGCCTATCTCAACCAGATCTCGGGCAACCAGTTTCCGGACCGCCTCGCGATGGTCCTCGAGAAAGTCGATGACCTCCGTCATGGCGAGAACCCCCATCAGCATGCGGCGTTCTACCGCGAGACCACCCACCGGAGCGGGACGCTGGCCGACGCAACGCTCCTGCACGGATCGCGGCCGTCCTTCAACAATCTGCTCGACCTCGATGCCGCGTACCGGATCGCCCGGGACTACACGGCGCCGACCGTGGTCATCGCCAAGCACACCGACCCCGTGGGCCTGGCGTCCAACGACGAGTTGGTGGAGGCGTACCGAAAGGCGCTCGAGACCGACCCCGTCGCGTCGTTCGGCGGGATCGTGGGCGTCAATCGCGAGCTGGACGGAGCGACGGCGCGCGAGATCGCCGCGAACAGCTACGAGGCGGTCATCGCCCCCGGGTACAGCCACTCCGCATTGGGACTGCTGAAGGCCAAGGCCGGTCTCGAGATCCTGTCGGTTCCCCCGGATCCAACTGAGGGGATGCGTGACTACGGCATCGCCAAGCTCGACTTCAAGCGCGTCGCCGGGGGCCTCCTCGTTGAGAGCCTGGACGGCTTCGGCGTCGACCGCAGCCAGCTCCAGGTCGTGACGAAGCGACGTCCCACGCTGGAAGAGCTGACCGATCTCCTGTTTGCCTGGCGAGCGGTTGCGCATGTCAGGTCGAACGCCATCGTGCTTGCCCGTGGCGCGGCGACGATCGGAATCGGGGCCGGGCAGGCAAGCCGCCACGTCTCGGTTGAGATCGCGTTGCGCCGCGCCGGCGACCGGTCGAAGCTGTCGGTCCTGGCCAGTGACGCCTACTTCCCGTTCCCGGATGGCATCCAGATGGCGGCACAGGCGGGCGTGACCGCGATCATCCAGCCGGGCGGATCCATCCGCGACGAGATGGCCATCGAGGTGGCCGACCGACACCACATGGCGATGGTCTTCACCGGCCGGCGCCACTTCCGTCACTGAGCGAGGACCGATGGAACAGAGCCTGACCCTGGAGATGGTCCGCGTGACCGAGGCCGCGGCGATCGCGTCGGCCAGGTACATGGGCCGCGGCGCTCGCGACGCCGCCGACCTGGCAGCCACCGAGGCCATGCGCCGGACCATGGACGAAGTCGACATGCACGGGACCATCGTCATCGGCGAAGGCGAACGGGACGAGGCGCCGATGCTCTACATCGGGGAGCAGGTGGGACGGGCTGAAGGTGACGGGCTGCCCGAGATCGACATCGCCGTCGACCCGCTCGAAGGCACGAACCTCGTCGCGCTCGGCCAGGCCGGCGCCATCACCGTGCTGGCGGCCTCGGAGAAGGGCGGTCTCGTCCACGCCCCGGACACGTACCTCGAGAAGCTGTGTGTCGGTCCCCCGGCCGTGGGCAAGGTCGACATCACGGCTTCCCCGACGGAGAACGTCAACCGGATCGCCGAGGCGCTGGGCCGCAAGGTCGGCGACATCACGGTCGTGGTCCTCGAGCGGCCCCGTCACGTCGACCTGATTGCGGAGCTGCGCTCCGCCGGCGCGCGGATCAAGCTGATCGGCGACGGCGACCTCTCCGCGGCGATCTCGTGCGCGGTCCAGGGGACCGGCGTCCACGCGGTCATGGGGATCGGTGGGGCGCCGGAGGGCGTGATCACCGCGGCCGCGCTGCGCTGTCTCGGCGGTGAGATCCAGGCACGCTTCCGCTACCGCTCCCCTGAGGAACGCGAGCGCGGAGCGCGGATGGGCCACGGCGACGAGACCCGGGTCTACAGCACCGAGGACCTCGCCTCGGGCGAAAACCTCGTGTTCGCGGCGACCGGCGTGACGGCCGGCGACCTCCTCCAGGGGGTCCGCTTCTTCGGCGGCGGCGCGCGGACGCACTCGATGGTGATGGCCTATCGCACGAAGACCGTTCGTTTCATCGACACGGTCCACATGTTCGAGCGCGACACGCCGCCGCGAGTGCGCCTCTAGGTGGCTGGTGTTTTTCGCGAGCGAGTGAAACCAGCGGCATAAGCCCGCGGCTTGCTCCGACGGTGACCGGATCGGTGCACGAGGGCCCGGCAAGGCGGCGTTGTCGCAGCTACGATTCTGGTGGGCGGGGCAGCCTGATCGAATGGATGGGCACCGCCCCCGGGATCGCGATCGACGCCGAGGAGCCGCCATGACGCTCGGAGCTACCCCCCGCCAGACCGACCTGTTCCGGGGCACGGCCGAGTTCTGCGCGCCGCGGGTCCGCCCCGACTCGATCTATGCCCTGCTCCACCGGGAATGCCTCGGGCTCTTCCCCGACGCGCTGTTCGCCGACCTGTTCGCCGACGTCGGGAGACGGAGCGTCCCGCCGCTGATCGTGGCGGTGGTCATGGTCCTCCAGCGATTGGAGGGCTGCTCGGACCGCGAGGCGGTCGAGCGGTTCACCTACGACGCCCGCTGGAAGTATGCCGCCGGTGGCCTGCCGTTCGACCACCCGGGCTTCGCCCACACCGTGCTCGTCGACATGCGCGCCCGGCTCGCCCGCTCCGAGCGCCCCAACCGGATCTTCGAGGTCACCCTGGCGGTGGCGAAGCAGGCCGGTCTCGTGGGCGTCCGCCGGGTGCTCGACTCGACCCCGCTGTACGACGCGGTGGCGACGATGGACACGGTCACCCTGGTGCGCTCGGCGATCCGCGGGTTGCTCGGCGTGGCCGACGAGCGGGAGGATGCGCTGCGGGCGCTCCTGGCGCGCGATGACGACTACCGATCGGCCGGCAAGCCGGCCTGCGAGTGGGACGATCCTGTCGCCCGCGCGGCGCTCGTCGACGCCCTCGCCCGCGACGGCTACGCGCTCCTGGCCGCGCTCGACGGCGAGCGCCTCGAGGTCCCGCTCGCCGAGGCGGCGGCGCTCCTCGCCACGGTCTTGGGCCAGGACCTCGACGAAGGCACCGACGGACGCTTCGCGATCGCCCGGCGGGTGGCGCCCGATCGGGTCATCAGCACCGTCGATCCGGAGACTCGCCACGGCCACAAGACGAGCGTCCATGGCTTCGACGGCTACAAGGGCCACCTCGCGATCGACCCCGACGCCGAGCTCATCACCGCGACGACGGTCAGCGCGGGCAACACTGGCGATGCCGCCGCGGCGCCCGAGCTCCTCGCCGCCGAGCTGGCCGGGCCGGCCCCGGAACCCGAGCCCGCCATCTCTCCCTCCACCACCAAGCCCACCACCACCGTCGAGCCCGCTCCCGAGCCGGAGCCGCTCACCGTGTACGGCGATGCGGCGTACGGCGCGGGCGCGCTGCTCGCGACGCTCGAGGCGGCCGGGGCGACGGCGATGTGCAAGGTCCAGCCGCCGGTCGCGCCGGACGGCCGCTTCGCCAAGGATGCCTTCACCATCGATCTGGCAGCCCGGACCGTCAGCTGCCCGGCGGAGCGGGTGGCGTCCCTTCGGACCGTCGGCCGCGGCGCGATCGCCTCGTTCGGTCCGGTCTGCGCCGGCTGCCCGCTCGCGACCCGGTGCGCGATCGCGGCAGGTGGCCGGACGATCTCGGTCGGACCCCATGAAGCCCTGCTCGTCCGGGCCCGGGCGATCCAGCGCGATCCGGCCTGGCGGGCCGACTATCGGGCCACCCGGCCGAAGGTCGAACGCAAGATCGGCCACCTCATGCGCCGCCGCCACGGCGGCCGGCGGGCCCGCGTCCGGGGCCGGGCGAGAGTCGGCGCCGACTTCGCCCTCCTGGCCGCCGCGGTCAACCTGGCCCGGTTGGCCGTGCTCGGCCTTGTCCGGAGCGGTGGGGGCTGGGCGGTGCGGGCCACGTGAGCGGGAGGGGCGCCGAGATCGGTGGCCGCCAGGGCCAAACTGGCCTCAGATCGAGGCCCCCGACGGCTCGACCGGGCCGCGCCGCGGCCCATCGCCCGAACCGGAGGTGATCGTGCCCGGGGTTGCCGATCCGCCCGCCCATGCGACCCGTTTCACACCGGCCACCTAGGACCAGCCGGCAGCCTGCAGCCAGCCGTCGTTCCCGGGGTCCCACACCGCAATCGGCCGGACCGCATCGTCGCCCTCGATCGCGAGGCGTCGTCGGCGCGCCCTCTCCACCGTCTCCGGCCACCCCGGCGGCACGAGCCATCGAGCCAGGTCGGCCAGGGGAGCGAGCACGAAGAGGCGCTCGCGGGCCTGGCGATGCGGAACCTCGAGGCGGCGGACGGCTCGCTCGGCGTCTCGCTCCGCATCGAGCGATCGCCCCTCGAGCGGTCGATCGATCGCGAGACGGTGGCGCCCGAACACCAGGATGTCCAGGTCGACCTCGCGCGGGCCCCAACGCTCCCGGTCCTGTCGTCCGAACGCGCGCTCGATGTCCTTCAGATCGACGAGGAGTTCGAGCGCCGCCGGCTCCGCTTCGTCCCCGCGTGCCACGTCAACGGCGACGACCGCGTTGCGGAATTCGGGCTGATCGGTGACGCCCACCGGTCTGGTCGCGTAGAGGCGAGACACGCCGCACAGACGGATGCCCGGGAGGCTGGCCACCGTGCGCACGGCGGCCGCCAGCGTCGCATCGGCATCGCCGACATTCGCTCCGAGGCCGACGTAGGCCCGGATCGTCCTGCGCAGCGGGCGGCCCTCCCTCGATAGACTCACGTTCATGCGTCGCGTCCATGTTCGCATCCTTCATGTGGAGGCCGGAGCCAACGCCGGTCCGCTGACGCATGTCCTCGCGGATGCGCGGGCTGCCCTTGCCGGGGGGCACTGCGAGGGATTCGAGCGAGCGGGGGCTGCCGATGTGCGGATCGTCGCGGGGCCGCCCGACAACATCACGTTCGGAACGCGACTCCGCAGCATCGCCAGGGAAGCCACCGAAAACGGTGCGGACGGCCTCGTGATCCTGGGGTCGGGTGCGATCCCGATGGCGACGCCCGAGGACCTAGCGGCCTTCGTCAGGGCCGCGGCCGGCCCGAAGGGATCGGCCATGGCGAACAATCGCTACTCGGCGGACGCGCTCGCCCTCTCGAGCGCCTCGGTTCTGGCGGACATCCCTGACGACCTCCCCGATGACAACGCGCTCCCGCGCTGGCTGGCCGAGGTTGCCGGCATCGCCGTGACGGATCTTCGCGACCAGTGGCGCCTCGGCGTGGATCTCGATTCGCCGCTCGATCTCGCCCTCGTGAACAGGGCGTCGGTGGCCGGACAGGACTGGGCGACCCGCGCAGTCGAGCGGATCGATGCCATCGCCGCGGTCGCCGCCCACCCGAGCATGGAACTCATCGTTGCCGGCAGGACCTCGGCCGCGACGCTCTCCTACCTCGAGTCCAACGCGGCGTCCCGTGTCCGCGCGCTCGTCGAGGAGCGCGGGATGCGGACGGCCCCCGCCGATCAGCGGCCCGCGCGCTCGGTCATCGGAGCTGCGCTCGAGGTGGGCGGGCCGGGCACCCTGGGCACGCTGCTCGCCCGATTCGGAGATGCCGCGGTCGTGGACTCGCGTGTCCTCCTCGCCCATCGGCTCGGCCGGGACGAGCGGGGATGGCCGTCGCCCGAGGACCGCTTCGCGTCCGATCTGCTGCTCGCCGAACGAATCCGCGACCCGTGGTTACGGGCGCTGACCGCGGCAGCCGCGAGCGCCCCGATCCCGATCCTCCTCGGCGGCCATACCCTCGTGGGGCCGGGACTGCGCCTGGTCATCGGGTACGCTTCGCAGGAGCCAGCAGGATGACCGGATCGCGCGACATCGTGGCGGACGTTCGTCGGGAGCCACGCCCCGATCTCGAGGCGGTCGGCGAGAGCACCGAGCTTCTCGAACGGATTCGCACCGACATCCGGTTGAACGGTCCGATCACGTTCGCGCGGTTCATGGAGCGGGCGCTGTACGAACCCGGGCTGGGCTACTACCGTTCGCCGGACGCTCGCCCGGGGCGCGCTGGCGACTTCCTCACCGCGCCGGAAGCGGACCCGATCTTCGGGACGACGATGGCCCGCCAGCTCGCCGAGGTCTGGCGCCGGCTCGGGGAACCCGACCGATTCATCGTTCGCGAGCCAGGAGCTGGAACCGGAACACTGGCGATCGCGATCCTCCGGGCGCTCGCGGCCTCGAAGTCCTCGCTCGTCGGTTGCATCCGATGGCAGCCCGAGGAGATTGAGCCGGCCCGCCTCGACGCGTTCGGCCGCGCCCTGGCCGCTGCAGGCTTTCCGGAGGTCGCGTCACCCGACGATGGACCATCGATCGTCGGCGCGATCGTCGCCAACGAGGTACTCGACGCGCTGGCCGTCCACCGCGTCGTCGGCCGTCCGAGCGGCCCGCGCGAGCTCTTCGTGGGTCTCGCCACGGACGGTCCAGCGCAGTTCGTCCACGTCGAGGGCGACCCATCGGATCCCCGACTCGCGGCGCGGCTGAGCCGCGAGGGCATCGTGCTGGCCGACGGCCAGCGGGCCGAGATCTGCCTCGCCGTGCACGACTGGGTGAGCGATCAGGCCGCCCGCCTCGAGCGAGGAGTGCTCATTGCCATCGACTACGGTTATCCGGCGGCGGAACTGTACGACCCGATCCGCCGCGCCGGCGGGACGCTCCGCGCCTACGTTCGACACCGCGTTCACGACGACCCGTTCCGCCATGTGGGGCGTCAGGACCTGACGGCTCACGTCGATGTCACGGCGGTCGAGCAGGCGGCGGCGGACGCCGCCCTCGACCATCTCGGGACGACGACGCAGGCCGAGTTCCTCACCGGCCTCGGGATCGGCGAGATCCTGGTCGCGCTTCAGGCGGATCCTGCGACGACGCTGCCGTCCTATCTGGCAACTCGCGCGGCGGTCATGCGGATGCTCGACCCGGCCGCAATGGGCCGCTTTCGGGTCATGGTCTTCGGTCGCGGAATCGCCCTCGAGCCGCCCCTGGCGGGCCTCGCCTACCGCATCCCGCCGCGGACCTGACACCCCGTCCGACGCTCCGGCGCGGCGGTGCTCCCCTGCTAGAATGCCGATGCATCGGCCGCGCACGTCGGCTGATCGCGCACGCCTCGCAGGGGATGCGCGCCAACGCTGGAGCGGATGCCGCCGGGCGCGGGTGCCGCCGTGGAGTGAGGGTCGGTTGGACGGGATCTGGTACGTCGTCGGGTTCGTCTTCGCGGGGGTGACGTTCGTCTTCCTGACGATCGGTCTCGCGTGGCTGATCTCGCACCGTAACCGGGGCGACGTCCACAAGGGCCTGCCCTACGAATCCGGGATCGACACGTACGGCGATACCCACGGCCGGTTCGGGCTCTCGTTCTACATCTACGCCCTGCTGTTCGTCGCCTTCGATATCGAGGTGATCTTCATCTACCTCTGGGCGATCGTCTTCCGCGACCTGCTCCTGGGCGGATTCGTGAGCATGTTCATCTTCGTCGCAATCCTGCTGCTCGGCCTCGCCTATGCGTGGCGCAAGGGCGTCCTGACATGGCGATGACTCCCGAGCGGCCGAGCACGGGCGAAGCGACGGCCGTCGACGCCGTCGCGGGCCGGAACCTGCCGGCCGTCACCGGATCGCGCGAGGTCGCGGAGGCGATCGTCGTGCCCAATACGCTGTGGACGTCCACGGACCAGCGCGCCTATCCCGCGGGCCTCCTCGCCGCAGATCATCTCGCCGATCTCGAGCACGACCCGGCGATGCGCCGGGACGACGCCCGCTGGGGAGGGATGCTCGAAGTCATCCCGACAAAGGCCGACTACGTCCTCGATCTGATCCGCGCGAACAGCCTGTGGCCGCTCCTGTCGGGGCTTGCCTGCTGCGCGATCGAGATGATGTCGGCGGCCACGTCGAAGAACGACATGGACCGCTGGGGATTCTTCCCGTTCCGGGCCAGCCCGCGCCAGGCCGACGTGCTCATCGTGGCCGGCACGCTCACCACGAAGATGGCCGGTCCGCTCATCCGGCTGTGGGAGCAGATGCCCGAGCCGAAGTGGTGCGTGGCGATGGGCGACTGCACCTGCTCGGGCGGCCGCTACAAGCGGAGCTACTCGACGATCGAGGGAATCGACCGGGTCATGCCGGTCGACGTCTACATCCCGGGCTGCCCGCCCCGGCCCGAGGGCCTCATCTACGGGATGATGAAGCTGCAGCAGGTGGTCAAGGACCGCCGCGGCCACTGGCCCGAGCGAAAGATCGGCCCCACGGTTCCGGACGAGGTCTGACGATGGATCGCGTCCTCAAACGCCGCCTCAAGGAACGCTTTGGCGATGTCCTGACCGGGCCGATTCGCCAGCGCCACGACGAGACGGAGATGCGCATTGCGGCCAGGGACGTCCAGGACGTCATGCGTGCCCTGCACGACGATCCGACCTTCGACTTCCGCTTCCTGTCCGACCTGGCGGGCGTCGACACCGGCAGCCACATGCAGGCGGTGTACCACCTGTGGAGTGCCACGACCGCGGACTGGCTGCGCGTCGTTGCCGACGACCTGGACCGCGCCAGGCCGCGGGTGCCATCGGTGACGTTCCTCTGGAAGGGCGCCGAGTGGATGGAGCGCGAGGCCTACGACATGTTCGGGATCGTTTTCGAGGGCAACCGCGACCTTCGCCGGATCTACATGCCACCCGACTACGAATCGTTCCCGCTGCGCAAGGACTTCTACCTTGCGGACGATGCCGCGCGGTCCCCAGGCGCCGGTGTCCGCCACATGGAGCAGTCGCACGCACCGCACAACGCAACCGCCGACGCGCTCGTCCGGAAGACCAACGCGTGAGGTTGGCACGATGACCACCGACACGCGCCGCCCTTCGGCCGACGACCCGCGCGTCCTGCTCGACGAGGAGATCGGCGTCTACGAGCAGATCCCGCCGTATCCGCCGCGGACCGAGCGCGAGGCCGAGTTCTACACCCTCGGCGACGGCCAGATGTTCATCAACATGGGCCCGCAGCACCCATCGACACACGGCGTCCTCCGCGTCGTCCTGAAGCTCGACGGCGAGAAGGTCGTCGACATCGATCCCGTCCTCGGCTACCTCCACCGCGGCGTGGAGAAGCTCTGCGAGAACGCCGACTATCACCAGGCGATCTGCTACACGGACCCCCTCGAATACATCTCCTCGCTGTTCTGCGAGTGGTCGCCGGTCATCGCCTTTGAGAAGCTCCTCGATGTCGAGGTCCCACGCCGGGCCGAATACATCCGGGTCCTCTCGGCGGAACTCAACCGCATTGCCAGCCACGCCCTCTTCATGGGCTGGTTCGCACTCGATCTCGGCGGCCTGACACCCATCCTGTGGTCGTTCATCGAGCGTGACGAGATCGTCGAGATGCTCGCGGCCCTGACCGGCCAGCGGATGCTCTTCAATTACTTCCGGATCGGCGGGGTGAACGGAGACCTCAACCACGAATTCATGAGCCGTCTCGGCTTCTGGATGAGCCGGGCAACGCAGCAGATCGAGTCCAACCTCACCCTCCTCAACGAGAACGAGCTGTTTGTGCGGCGCGCCCGCGGCCTCGGCACCATCGATTCCGCCACCGCGCTCCGGATGTGCATGACCGGACCGAACCTGCGGGCGACGGGCCTCCCGTTCGACGTCCGTCGCGCCCATCCGTACTCGATCTATCCGGAGCTGGACTTCGACATCCCGACGAGGACCGAGGGGGACGTGCTCGCGCGCTATCTCCTCCGGATGGACGAGATCAAGCAGAGCCTGCGGATCATCGACCAGTGCCTCCACCAGATGCCCGACGGACCGATCATGGCCAGGCTGCCGCGGCTGCTCCGCCCGCGACCGGGTCGGGCCTACGCCGCGATCGAGGGCCCCCGCGGGCAGTACTCGACCTATGCAATCAGCGACGGCACGGATCAGCCGTTCCGCATGCGCATCCATGACCCATCGTTCATCCACCTGCAGTCGGTCGGGCTGTTGATGCCGGGGAACCTGGTGGCCGACACGATGGCTGTGATGGCGTCGCTCGACCCGATCATGGGTGGGGTCGACAAGTGACCGTGATGAGTCGCGCCTGGGGTCGGTTGACCCTGCCCGGCAAGGTCGTGTTCACCCTGGTCCCGCTGTTGCTCGTCCTGTCGGTCGCGCTCGTCATCGTGATCGCCGTCTTCGGCGGCGCCATGCTCGACATCCTCGTCGCGAACGTCGGCATCGTCCGATTTCTGGTGGCGGTGACGATCCTGCTCCTGCTGGCCCCCCCGTCGGCGTTCATCATCATCTACATGGAGATGAAGATCATCGCCCTGATGAACCTTCGTCTCGGTCCGGACCGGGTGGGTCCGTGGGGAACCCTCCTCTCCACCGTCCACGGGCTCAAGGTCCTCATGAAGGAGGACTTCACGCCGACCGGCGCGGATCGGATCGTGTTCACCTGGGCCCCGATCGTCGTGTTCATGGCCAGCGTGATGGGCGCACTCGTGATCCCGTTTGCCCCCGGCCTCATCGCCCAGGACCTCAACGTTGGCTTGCTGTACTTCTTCGCCGTCGGCGGGCTCAGCGTGGTCGGCCTGCTCATGGCCGGTTGGTCGAGCTACAACAAGTACTCGCTGCTGGGCGGGCTTCGCTCGGCCGCCCAGATGATCAGCTACGAGATCCCCCTGACGCTGTCGGTGGTCGGCCTGCTCATTCTGGCCGGGACGATGAGCCTCAACACCATCGTCGAGAACCAGGGTCCATGGTTCACGGACTGGTACGTCTTCCAGCAGCCGCTCGGCTTTGTCATCTTCTTCATCGCCGCCACGGCCGAAGCGAACCGGACGCCGTTCGACCTGACCGAGGCCGACTCGGAGATCGTGGCGGGGTTCGCGACCGAGTACTCGGGAATGCGCTTCGGGTTCTTCTTCTTCGCCGAGTACATCAACGTGTTCATCATGTCGGCGCTGCTGGTCACGCTCTTCCTCGGCGGCTGGCAGGCACCGTTCCCGTTCCCGGAACTCCACATCGCCCTGGATCCGGGTTCACTCGGGATCTGGCTCCTGCTCGGGATCGCAATCGTGCCGGTCGTCGCGACGCTGGTCCTCGCCGCGCCGTTCTACCTGCTCCGGAGCTCGACTCCGTGGTGGCAGGCGCTCATCGCCGGCTTCCTCCTGTTCAACGTCCTCGCCGTCGGGGCGGTGCTCGGCATCGCCTATGTGAATTTCGACTTCGTGGCCGGCATCCTGTGGTTCATGGGCAAGACCTACGCGTTCGTGTTCGTGTTCGTGTGGATGCGCGGGACGCTGCCCAGGATCCGCATCGACCAGCTCATGGGCTTCGCCTGGAAGTGGCTGCTTCCGGCGTCGCTCGTCAACCTGTTCGTCACCGCGGCGGCCATCGTCGTCGTCGGCAATTGAGGCCAGTGCGATGAGCCTGATCCCCGGCTTCGGCATGGTCCGCGGCATGGCCCTGACCCTGCGCCGCTTCTTCGAGCCCAAGGTCACCGTCCGCTATCCCGAGGTCAAGCCGGACATCCCGCACAAGTTCCGGGGCCGGCTCCAGTTGCTCTACGACGAGTACGGCACGCTCAAGTGCGAGACCTGCTTCCAATGCGCCCAGGCCTGCCCCATCGAGTGCATCGACATGGGCGGCATCGATACGAAGGGCCGCTTCCACGTCCACTGGGGCGCGGCCGAGACCTACGGCGAACGACGTGACGAATCCGCGCTGCGCCGATCCGGGCGACCCGTTCCGGACGCGGCCTATGCCCATTTCGAGGCGGCCGATCTATCCGCCCTCGAGGCCATCCTCGAGGAGCACGACCACGATCCCGCCCACATGCTCCAGATCCTCGAGGCGACCCAGGCCGCCTACGGGTACCTGCCGGTCGCCGCGCTCAAGCGGATCAGCCAGACGACGGGTGCGTGGTACGCCATGATCTACGGGACCGCCAGCTACTACCGCCACCTGCGCTTCGAGCCAGCTGCGGACGAGCGCCAGGCGGAGGCCTTGTCCGGCCGCCGACCGTCAGAGGCGGCGTTCCTGTCCGGCCTCGATACGGCCCTGGGTGGCGGATCCGACCGGCGCGGCGTGAACTGAGCGAATGACGACCCTGCTGTCGACCCCCAAGGCCTGGCCGCGAATCCTGCTGGAGCGCGCCGACGCCCCCGACCCGACCGATCTCGACGCTGCCGTCAAGGCCGGCGCGTTCGAGGGGCTGCGAAGCGTGGTCCGTGAGCTGGGGCCGACCGGCGTGATCGCCACGATTGCCGCCTCAGGCCTGCGCGGCCGCGGTGGTGCCGGGTTCCCCACGGCCGAGAAGTGGCGGACCGCGGCGACGACCGAGGCCGCGCGCCGCTACGTCGTCGCGAACGGATATGGAGCCGACCCGGCCGTGCGCACGGATCGAGAGCTGCTCGCCCGCGACCCATTCCGAGTGATCGAGGGCCTGGCGATCGCGGCCCATGCGATCGGCGCGTCGGAGGCATTCATTGCGGTGCGCGCCGAGGATGTCGATCTGGTCCGACGCCTCGAGACGGCCATCGGTGCCGCCACGGACGCCGGCTTCCTGGGTTTCGACGTGTTCGATTCGGGCTTCGACGTGGCCGTGACGGTGCGCCCGGTCCAGGGGGCCTACCTCCTCGGCGAGGAGACGATCCTGCTGAAGTCATTGGAGGGCAAGCGCGGACAGCCGGAGCAGCGGCCGCCACATCCGGCGCAGCGCGGCCTGCACGGCATGCCGACCGTGGTCCAGAACATCCAGACACTGGCGTCGATCCCGTGGATCATCCGACACGGCGCCGAGAGGTTCGCAGCCGTCGGCGCCGCCGGCTGCCCGGGCACCGTCCTGGTGCAGGTCCGTGGCCCGGAGCGAGACGGGATTGCCGAGGTGCCGCTCGGGACCCCGCTCCGCGACATCGTGGCCCTCGGCGGCTCGCCCGAGCGGGGCCGCGCCCTCAAGGCGGTTCTCGTCGGCGGCCCATCGGGCGGGATCCTGCCGCCGGGTCAGCTGGACACGCCCTACACCTTCGATGCCCTGCGCTCCGTCGGAGCGCATGTCGGATCTGGTTCGGTGATCGCGGTCGATGATCGAACCTGCATCGTCGACCTGGCCCGGATCCTCACCCGCTACTGCGCCGATGAGTCATGCGGCAAGACCATTCCGTGCCGAATCGGCACGCGCCGGCTCTCCGAGATCGGCGATCGGATTGCAGCCGGGACCACCGGGCCGACGGATCTCGACCGGATGACCGACCTGTCGGCCGACATCGTGGCCTCCGCCCTGTGTGACCACGAGCGCCTGGCGACGCTCCCGTTCACCAGCGGGATGCGATACTTCAGCGACGAGTTGGAGGCGCACATCGCGCGCAGCTCGTGCCCAGCCGGCGTCTGCCACCCGATCGCGGTGGCTGTGGGCGCCCCCCACTGAGACGACGAGACGACGATGACCGACCTGATCACCCGTCCCGCCAGCGGCTCCCAGGCGTCGGTCCCGGATTCGCTCGCCGAGCGCCTCCTGGAGACCCAGGCGCCGCAGCGTCCCCAGTCGACGCCGGCGATCCGGATCGAGGTGGACGGCCGCGTCGTGGAGGGCCTCGAGGGCCAGACGATCCTCGAGGTCTGTCGAGACAACGGGATCGAGATCCCCACCCTGTGCTACGAGCCGAAGCTGCCCGGGTTCGGGGCCTGCCGGATGTGCGTCGTGGAAGTGGAGGGGGAGGAGTACCCACCCATCAGCTGCTCCCGGACCTGCGAGGACGGGATGAAGGTCCAGACGCAGACCGAGGAGGTCCGCCGCCTCCGCCGGACCAACCTCGAGCTGATCTTCAGCGACCACAACGCCTATTGCCTGCCGCCGTGCCAGAACAAGTGCCCCAGCCATATCGACATCCCCGGCTTCCTGAAGCAGAACGCCGAGGGCGACTTCCGCGAATCCACCCGGATCTTCAAGCGGACGATCCCCTTCCCGTCCGTGCTCGGACGGGTCTGCCCGGCGCCGTGCGAGGAACACTGCCGCCGGGACGAGGTTGACGAGGCAATCGCGATCCGCGACAGCCACCGATATGCGGGCGATCAGGTCCTCAAGGCCATGCTCGACGACGGCGTCGATCCGCCGGTCCCGTTCGAGATCCAGGCGCGATCCGGTCGGCGGGCGGCCATCATCGGGTCGGGGCCAACCGGCATGGCAGCGGCGTACTACCTGCTGATCGCCGGCCACGACGTCACGGTCTTCGAGCGCGACCCTGCGCCCGGCGGCATGCTCCGTTACGGGATTCCGCAGTACCGCCTGCCGAAGGTCGAAGTCCTCGAGGCCGAGTACGAATCGGTCACACGGCTCGGGGGCAAGATCGTGTGCGACCAGGCGCTCGGTCGCGACTTCACGCTCGACGACCTGCGCAGCCAGGGGTATGACTCCGTGGTCGTGGCCATCGGGTGCTACGACACGAACAAGCTGGGGATTCCGGGCGAGGACGCGGACGGGGTGTTCGACGGCCTCGAATACCTGCGCACGGCAACGCTCGGCCTGACGGTGCCCGGGCACGCCGGCAGCCGCGTCGTCGTCATCGGCGGTGGCTTCACGTCGATGGACTGCACCAGGACCAGCGTTCGTCAGGGCGCGGCGGAGGTGACCCTCGTGTATCGCCGCGACATGAAGGACATGCCGGCGTCGAACGAGGTCCACGAGGCGATCGAGGAAGGCGCCCGAGCGATCTTCCAGGCCGGTCCCGTGCGAGTGATCACCGACGAGAAGAGCGGCAAGGTGAGCGGCGTCGAGTTCATTCGCATGCGGCTCGGCGCGCCCGACGACTCCGGGCGGCGGAGGCCGGAACCGGCACCCGGCACAGAGTTCACCATCCCCTGCGATCGCGTCCTCCTGGCGATCGGCCAGGGTCCGGAGCTCGACTGGATCGGCCCGGGGTCGCAGGGGGTAGAGATCACCAGGCAGAAACGGGTCAAGGCCGACGCGGTTACCTTCGAAACCGGGCGTTCGGGTGTCTTTGCCACGGGCGACGTCAGGATCGGGGCGGCGACCGTCGTCCAGGCCGTCGCCGAGGGCCGTCGCGCGGCCTATGCCGTGGATGCCTTCATGAAGGGCCTCGACCTGTCCGCCATCCGCACGCGTCAGACCCTCGCCGAACCGCAGCCGGAATTCCTTTCGATCGTCCCGTTCACGAGCGAGATCAAGGAACCGCGCTACCGCATGTCGGCGATGGACCCCGAGATCCGGAACCGGAGCTATGTCGAGTACGAAATTCCGTACACGCGGACGGAGGCGGTGGCCGAATCGACGCGCTGTCTTCAGTGCACCTGCGAGGCGATCGGGTTCTGCGACCTGCGTCGGCTGGGCATCGAATACGGAACCACGCTCCAGTCGCTCGAGCCGAAGCAGCACTTCGGGGCCGGATTCCGGAGCGTCACGGAGAACCGGTTCACCGGCATCAACCACGACTACATTCGCGACGACAGCCACGCGTTCATCCTCCGCGAGCCGTCGCGCTGCATCGACTGTGGCCGTTGTGCCCAGGTCTGCTCCGAGGTCGTCGGCGCCGCGTGCTACGACTTCATGCGGATCGGCTTCGACACGTTGGTCACGACGCCCCTCGACATGAGCCTCAACGACACGCCTTGCGTGTCCTGCGGGCGTTGCGCGGAGACGTGCCCGACCGGCGCGCTCATGCCGAAGCCGCGCGTGCTCCAGAAGTACGAGGTCGATGAGAGTCGCTGCATCCTGTGCGGGATCTGCGTGGATGCGTGCCCGTACGACGCGCTGCGCGACGGCGCCGACTTCGAGCTCGCACATACCTCGCGTGAGGAACCGATGATCGACCTCATGGCGATCGCGGCCATCGACCGCGAGACCGAGGTGACGTACATCCGGCGCGAACGGGACTGGGCCTCACGCGCGGCGGCCGAGGGCCGGATCGTCGATGCCAATCGGATGCTGCCGATGCTGCCGGCATCGCTGGCCGGGAACGGGAACGGAAATGGGACCGGCAACGGACACGCCGGGCACGACCACGCGAACGGCGCCGGCCACGGCGGCGGCGCCGGCCACGACCACCACCGGTAGGCGCCGACGCCGTGGCGCTCGGAGAGACTGCCCCGATCATCGGGATCGCCTTCGCCGACATCCTGTTCGTGATGCTCGCAGCGGTGATGCTCGGATCCGCGCTGATGGTCGTTCTCCTGCGCGACATCATCCGTAGTGGCCTCGCAATGATCGTCTGCTTCGCCGCCCTGGCCGGAATCTACGTGCTCCTGCAAGCGCCCCTCGTGGCCGCCGCCCAGGTTCTCGTCTACATCGGGGCGATCAGCGTGCTCATCCTGTTCGCCATCATGCTCACCCAGACCAAGGCCGGGCCCGCACGCCTGGTCTTCCAGACGCAGTCGGCCGCCGCCGCGGTGGCCGCGATCGTGCTTGCCCTCGTGGTGGCCGTTGCCGTGGGGGCCACCGATTGGGGTGAGGTCGGCGAGCGGATGCACACGGCGACCGACACGCTGGCCCGGGTCCTGTTCGACGAGTTCGTCCTGCCGTTCGAGGTCGTGAGCGTCCTGCTGCTGGCGGCGGTCATCGGGGCGGTCTACCTGGCCAAGCGCGAGGAGAGCGGGCCGTCGTGATCAACTCGCTCGACGCCTACCTCGTGCTCTCGGCCCTGCTGTTCGCGATCGGCACGTTTGGCTTTCTCGCACGCAGGAACGCGATCAGCATGCTGATGTCGATTGAGCTGATGTTGAACGCGGTCAATCTCGCCATTGTCGCGTTCGGGGCCTTCATCCCGGGGCTCGCGGTGGACGCCTCAGTCATCGCGATCATCGTCATGGCCGTCGCGGCCGCCGAGGCGACCGTGGGCCTCGCGATCGTCATCGCGATCTTCCGCAACCGACGGACGCCGCTCGTGGACGAGTACGACGCGATGCGCCGATGAGCTTCGACACGCTGATCCCGCTCATCGCGGCACTGCCGATCGCCGGCTTCCTGTTCACGGCCGCGCTCGGACGTCGCCTCGGCAAGCAGGCCCACTGGGTGCCGGTCGGTGCAGTCGTCGCCGCGTGGGCAATCTCGATGATCGTCGCGTTCACGGCCCTGACCGGCGGGGAACCGTTCGGGGAGCACGGGTACGGCGTCAAGCTCTGGGAGTGGATCCCGGCCGGCAACTTTGTCGTGGAAGCCGGGCTCTTCGTCGACAACCTCACCGCCTGCCTGCTCATCGTGGTGACCACGATCGGGATGCTCGTGCACATCTACTCGATCGGGTACATGAGCCACGACCCCGGCTACTGGCGCTTCTTCGCGTACCTCAACCTGTTCATGTTCTCGATGCTCCTGCTGGTCCTGGCCGACAACTGGCTGGTCGTGTTCGTGGCCTGGGAACTGGTCGGCCTCTCGAGCTACCTGCTCATCGGGTTCTGGTACCGGAAGCGGCCCGCGGCGCTGGCCAGCAAGAAGGCGTTCATCGTCAACCGCGTCGGCGATGTCGGATTCGCGCTCGGGATCATGGCGATCTGGGTCAACACCGGCACGCTCGACATCCGCGAATCGATGGACATCCTGGTCCATGCGGACGTCCTGACGATCCCGCTGGTCGCGGTGGCCCTGCTCATCTTCGCGGGAGCGATGGGCAAGAGTGCGCAGTTCCCGCTGCACGTCTGGCTGCCGGACGCGATGGAAGGTCCAACGCCCGTCTCCGCGCTCATCCATGCCGCGACCATGGTCAACGCCGGGGTCTATCTCGTTGCCCGCGCCAGCCCGATCTTCGCGTCGGCCCCCGATGCCCTCGTCGTGGTGGCCGCGATCGGCATCTTCACAGCGATCCTGGCGGCCTCGATCGCGATGACCCAGACCGACATCAAGCGCGTCCTCGCCTACTCCACCCTGAGCCAGCTCGGGTACATGTTCGCCGCCCTCGGGGTCGGTGCGTGGACGGCCGCGATCTTCCACCTGATGACCCATGGGTTCTTCAAGGGCCTGCTCTTCCTCGGGTCGGGTTCGGTCATCCACGCCGTCCACGAGGAGCAGGACATGCGCCATATGGGCGGCCTGGCCGGGAAGATCAAGTGGACCTACCTGACGATGCTGATCGGCTCGTTGGCGATCGCCGGAATCCCGCCGCTCGCCGGGTTCTTCTCGAAGGACGAGATCCTCGGAGAGTCGTTCAAGCTCGGGTTCGCGTGGGTGTGGGCGATCGGGTTCGTGGTCGCGGGGATGACCGCGTTCTACATGTTCCGGCTGATGGGCCTCACGTTCTGGGGTGCCTTCCGCGGCCCGAAGGAGATCTGGGAGAAGATCCACGAATCGTCGGCCGTCATGGTCGTGCCGCTCATCCTGCTCGCCATCCCGTCGATCGGGTTGGGGATGTTCCTGGGGCTGCCGCTCGGCGACAGCACCCTCCACCACTGGCTCGAGCCGGTCTTCCGCGAGGCGACCGAACTGCTCCACCACGAAGCCGAGCCGTATTCCCTGGTCGGGATCGATGGGATCCTGATCATCGCCAGCGTCGCCGTTGCCTCCGTCGGGATCGCCATCGCGTGGCGGCTCTTTGGCGTCGGCCTCCCGGGCCTGCGCCGGGAGGGTTCCCCGGCTCGCGTCCAGGCGCTCAGCGCCCGGGTGCCATTCCTGTACCGCGCATCGCTCAACAAGTGGTGGTTCGACGATCTCAACGACCTGCTGTTCATCCGGATCGGCGGTCGCGTGGCGGCCGCGGCGTGGTGGTTCGATCGGAACGTCGTCGATGGGGCGGTCAACGGCCTGGGGTCCGTGACCCGGGGCGCCGGACGGGGACTGAGCCGCGTGCAGACCGGACGTGTCCAGAACTACGCGCTGGGCATCGCCGTCGGGCTCATCGTCATGGCCGGTTCCTACCTCCTGATCGTGGGTCGCTGAGCGATGCAGGTGACCGATGTCCCGATCCTGACCCTCATCGTGTTCCTGCCGTTGGCCGGCACGATCCTGATCGCCCTGTTCCCGCAGAACGCTGCTCGGCCGATCGCGCTTGGGACCTCGGTCGGGACCTGGATCCTGTCGCTGTTCCTTCTGCTTGGCTTCTCGCCGGGACGCGGCGGCCTGTTCCAGTACGTCGAGGTCGCGTCCTGGATCCCCGCCTTCGGGATCCAGTACAAGCTCGGCGTCGATGGGTTGTCGCTCGTCCTCGTCGTCCTGACCACCACGCTGTCGTGGATCAGCATCCTCGCCTCGTTCGGCCCGATCAAGACCCGGATCAAGGAGTACATGGCGTCCTTCCTGATCCTCGAGCTGGGCATGATCGGCGTGTTCGTGGCCCTCGATACCTTCCTCTTCTACATCTTCTGGGAGGTCGTCCTCGTCCCGATGTACCTGATCATCGGGATCTGGGGCGGGGCCAACCGGATCTACGCGACGATCAAGTTCGTCCTCTACACGCTCGTCGGATCCCTGCTCATGCTCGTCGCGATCCTGGCGGTGGCGTTCGCGTACCAGGATGCGAACGGCGGCAACTGGACGGGCGCGTTCGACTTCGAGGCGCTGCGCGCGCATGCCGGCACGGTGGGATTCGCGGACGGCCTCCAGCTGCTGGCCTTTGCCGCGTTCTTCCTCGCCTTCGCGATCAAGGTCCCGATGTTCCCGTTCCACACCTGGCTGCCCGACGCACACGTCGAGGCGCCGACGGCGGGCTCGGTCATCCTGGCCGGCGTTCTTCTCAAATTGGGCGCATACGGCTTCATCCGCTACGCGCTACCACTGTTTCCGGACGCCGCCGCAACCTATGCCCCGCTGATCATCGTGCTCAGCCTCATCGCGATCATCTACGGCGCGATCGTGGCGCTGGTTCAGCCCGACCTCAAGAAGCTCGTCGCCTACTCGTCGGTGAGCCACATGGGGTTCGTCACCCTGGGCATCTTCATCTTCCAGGAACAGGGCCTTCAGGGCGCGATTCTTCAGATGGTCAACCACGGGCTGATCACCGGCGCCCTGTTCCTGCTCGTCGGCATCATCTACGAGCGAACCCACGACCGGACGATCGCGAAGATGGGCGGCCTCGCCGGGAGGACGCCGGTCTACGCCGCCGTGTTCGGCTTCTTCCTGTTCGCGTCGGTCGGCCTCCCGGGCCTGTCCGGGTTCGTCGGTGAGTTCCTCGTGCTCGTGGGGGCATTCGACTTCAGCCCGCTGGTCGCGGTCGTCGCGACGTTCGTCATGATCCTCGCCGCGGCCTATCTCCTGTGGATGTTCCAACGCGTCGTCTTCGGAGAGCTGTCGGACTTCCTCAAGGGCCTGGGCGGCCACCTGACCGACATCACGCCCGTGGAGATCCTGACCCTGGCACCGCTCGGCGCGCTCGTCGTCGTCTTCGGGCTCTTCCCCGGCCTCCTCCTCGACCTCATCGCCGGGTCCGTCGCCACCGTCCTGGGGGACGTGGCGCAGGGCACCGCCATCCAGATCGCCCTGTGGCCGTAGTGGGAGCCCCCTAGCCATGGCCTGGAGCGACGTCGTCACCATCGCCCCGTTCGCGGCCGCGGTCCTGCTGGCCGGCCTGGTCCTTGTCGTGGACCTCGTCCGGCCGGGCCGGACCGGACCGATCGTGGCCGTCTCGCTCGCAGGCCTCGCGGGCCTGGCCGCCCTCACCCTGGTCACCGGCCAGACCGAGGCGACGGCCTTCGACGGCTCGTACTCCATGGACGCGCTGACCACGTTCCTGGACCTGCTGTTCATCGCGATCGTCGCGTTGACGATCCTCTTCGCCCCCGACTACCTGGCGCCACGCGGCCTGCCGATGGCCGAGTTCACCGTGATCCTCCTGTTCGCGCTCACCGGCGCGATGCTGATCTCGGCCTCCACCGACCTGCTGGTGCTGTTCATCGGCCTCGAGCTGATGGTCATCCCGGGGTACCTGCTCGCCGGCTTCCACAAGAGCGATGCCTATTCGACCGAGGGCGCGATCAAGTACTTCCTCCTCGGTTCGTTCAGTTCGGCGATCTTCCTGTTTGGGCTCGCGTTCGTGTGGGGCCTGACCGGCTCGACGCGGGTCGACGTGGTGGCGATGCGCCTGACCGAGATCACGGCCGGGGCAGCGGCCCTGTCACCGGGCCTCGCCATGGGCCTGGCGTTCCTGACCACGGGCGTCGCGTTCAAGATCGCCGCCGTGCCATTCCACTACTGGACGCCGGACGCGTACCAGGGCTCACCGACGCCCGTCACCGGCTACCTGTCGGTGGGACCGAAGATCGGGGCGTTCGCGCTGATCCTGCGCCTCTTCGTCGAGGCCCTGGCGGCGGTCCGGGAGGACTGGCTGATCATCGTGGTCGTCCTCGCGGCAACGACGATGACCCTCGGCAACCTGGTGGCCCTCACGCAGAACAACGTCAAGCGAATGCTGGCCTACAGTTCGATCGCCCACACCGGCTACATGCTCGTGGGCCTCGCCGCGTATGCCGCCGGCCGGGTCGAGGGCCTCGAGGGACTCCTGTACTACGGCGCGGCATATTCGTTCATGAACCTCGGCGCATTCGCGATCATCGCGGCCCTCCAGAAGCGCGCCGGCGTCACGTCCAGCCTCGATACGTTCGCCGGCCTCGGCCGGCGCGAGCCGCTGCTCGCGATCCTCATGACCCTGTTCCTGCTGTCACTGACCGGGATCCCGCCGACCGCCGGCTTTTTCGGCAAGGCCTACGTCATCCTCGCCGCGGTCCAGGCGGGCGGGCCCGTGGCGATCCTGGCGGTGATCGCGGTGCTCAATGCCGCGGCAGCGGCCTTTTACTACCTGCGCGTCGTCGTGTACATGTTCATGCGCGATCCCATCGGCGATGATGTCGCACCGACCCATGGCCGCCTGCTGTGGGGCGGGCTGTGGGTCGCGACCGCATTGACGATCCTGCTCGGCCTCATCCCGGGGCCCCTGCTCGAGATCGTCGGAAACGCTGCGCGGGCGCTCTGACGGGCGCTGCCGAGACCCCGCCATCGGGCGGCGGTCGCCGGTCGGGGTCCACCTCGGCCGAGGACCGGCGGGCGCTGCTGCACGAACTCCTGGGGTCGGATGGACGGCTGATCGTCGTCTCCAATCGTGGGCCGCTGACCTTCGAGCTTGATCCCGAGGCCGAACGCGGCCTGGTCGCGGCACGTGGTTCGGGCGGCCTCGTCACGGCGCTGGGCGAACTCGGTCGACGCGCCCCGATCACGTGGGTGGCGGCGGCATTGTCGGCCGGCGATGCCCAGGCGGCGCCGGCTCTGCGGGCCATCGCCGAGCAGCGCATCGGGGCGGCGTCCCCACCGCCGACGGCCCGCGGGCGGCGCGGTCCGGCTCGAGCCCTGGTTGCCCGCGTGGAGGCACTGCTCGCGGAGACGATGCCCGGCCAGGATCTTGACCTCATCTACGTCCAACTGAGCGACGCGGTCTTTCACGCGCACTACCGGGTGGTCTCGAACCCGTTCCTGTGGTTCATCCAGCACAAGATGTACGCACCGCCCTATGGGCCGAACATTGACCGGACGCTGATCGACGCGTGGCGCAACGGCTATCGCGTCGCCAACGAACGACTGGCCGAGGCGGCCGTCGAAGCGGCGCGGGGCATGCACCGGCCCGTCTTCCTGATCCAGGACTACCACCTGTACCTGGCCGCGAGAACCATCCGCGCGCAGCGACCAGACGCCACACTCCTGCACTTCAACCACATTCCCTGGCCGTCCACGAGCGACTGGCAGCTCCTGCCACAGTCCATGCGCCGCGAGATCTGCGAGGGGCTCCTCGCCAACGACATCGTCGGTCTACAGACCGATCGGTACGCGTCGAACTTCCTCGACAGCGTGGGCAGTTTCGTGCGTGATGCCCGGATCGATCCGGAAGGTCGCAGCGTCCGCTGGCGAGATCGCCGCATCCGCGTCCGGACGTACCCGATCTCGGTGGATCCGGAGGGCCTTCTCAAGTTCGCGCGGTCGATCGAGGTCCAGCAACGCGTCGACCGAATCAAGGAGCGCCTGGCGCGTGTCGACAACCCGGTCCTCATCGTCCGGGCCGACCGGATCGAACCATCCAAGAACACCCTGCGTGGGTACCTGGCCTTCGAGGCGCTCCTCGAGGAGCAGCCGGAACTCCGCCAACGTGTCCGCTTCCTCGCCATCCAGGCGCCGACACGCACCGAGATTCCCGAGTACGCAGCGTACGGCAAGGCGGTCCGCGAGGTCGTTGCCCGGGTCAACGGCCTGGCCGAGCCGGACGACCAGCCCATCTGGATCTCGGACGGCTCGGACTACGCCATGGCGATCGCCGCACTGCGCCTGGCCGATGTCGTGTTGGTCAATCCGCTCATCGACGGGATGAACCTGGTCGCCAAGGAGGCGGTCCTCGTCGGGGAACGCGACCCCGTGCTCATCCTCTCGGAGACCGCGGGCGCGGCCGAGCAACTCGCGGCCGATTCGCTCTCGGTCGCGCCGGGAGATCTGGTGGGTACCGCTGAACAGCTCGACCGCGCGTTGCGAATGTCCAAGGAGGAGCGTCGGGCGCGGCTTCGCCGGCTGCGCGCCGCCGTCCGCGACCAGGATCTCGATTGGTGGCTCCGCCGCCAGCTCCGCGATCTCGCCGCGGTTCGCCGCGGTGAGATGCCCCCATCGCGGCGGCTCCGCGACACCGTCCGTCGCGTCGAGGCCGACCTGCCCGGGTCCTAGATCAATTCCTCGGCTGCGGCAGCGGCCGGTCCACGCATCGCGTCCGACTCGCCAGCCAGGCGGCGCGCCAGCTCGCCCAGGATCCGGGCCGCCTCGCGCGGCGCCGAGATCAGCAGGTCGGCGGCCTCGACGACCTCCAGCGGGGTCTCGGCCGCCCCGTGCACCGCGATGATCAACGCGTCGATCGCGCCCGTGGATCGAGCCTGCGCGATGGACCGAAAGGCTTCTGCGTCACTGACGTCGTCGCCCATGGCGAGCACCGCGGCGGGTCGCACGGCGGACAGCAGGCGATCCAGGGCGGCGCCCTTGCCGCCGGCGCCATGCGGCCGGATCTCGACGACCTGGCGACCCTCGATCGCCTCGAGGCTCTCCGGCAGCCCCATCTCGCTCAGCGCGGCCAACACACTCGAGCGCGCGGCCGCGGGATCGGGCGCCTGACGGAAGTGGAAGGCGACGGAGGGATTCTTGTCCTCGACGAACAACCAGGCCGGCCGTCCAAGCCGGGCGGCAAGCGCCACGCCAACACGCCGGGCGGCGCCGGGATCGTGAGCCACGCCGGCGACCGGGACGACGTCGAGACGCTCTGCCGGAGCGCCGCGCGGAAGGAGGCCCTGCTCCAGGCCGTGGTTGCCGAGGTAGCGAATGCCGCCGACGCGGACGCGCGCCGCCACATCCCGCGCTGTTCGGCCGGACAGGACGGCCAGGCTGAGTCGATCGGGCGTTGCCGTCGACACCCGGGCCAGGCGACGCAGCGCGACTCGCGCAGCCCGCTCGATCCGGGCGCCCATCGGGTCGAGGACGATGGGGGCCAGCGTCCCGTCGAAGTCGCTGACGACGAGCAGCCTGCCCGGCGTGGCCGCGAACGTCCGGACGCGCTCGCGCACGATCGGCCAGGCGTCGGGGTGCGGCGCGTGGACGATCCCGACGCGGAGGCGGGCCGCCGAGGTCAGGGCGTCACCTCGACCCCGGGCAGGATCGTGCGCAGGCCGCGGACCATCTCGTCCGGGCCGATGCCACCGACGGCCCCGTAGCGCACGATTCCCTCGGCATCCACCCAGAAGTGCATCGGCAGGGCGATTGCGTCCCAGGCCGTCGCGACGGCGCCGTCTTCGTCGAGCCCGATCGGAAATGTTGCGCCGACCTCGTTCACGAACGAGGCGACCGTCCCTTCGTCCTCGCGCACGTCGATCGCCAGGATGACGAGGCCGCTCGAGGCGTAGCGGACCGCGAATCCGCTCATCAACGGGAACTCCTCGCGACACGACGGGCACCACGTGGCCATCAGGTTGATCCACACGGGTTTGCCCCGAAGGGCCTCGAGGTCGATGTGCCCACCGCCGAGCTGGGGCACCGAAATCGGCGGGGCGGGCTCACCGACGTGGAAGTTGGTCGTGATCAGCGTTCCATCGGGTGCCGGGGAGGCCGACGTCAGCGGTGAGCCGGCCGGATCCGCGGAGTCACCCGGGCCCGGCGATCCCGGGGCGAGCGAAGCCGTCGGCGAGGGTCTCGCGTCCGCGACCGGCGACCGTTCCGGGGCGAACGCAAGCACGCCGGCCAGGATCAAGACGGCGACGAGCCCGCCGGACAGCAGTCCGGCGACGATGGACAGGCGGGTCCCCACGGCCGCAGGGTACCAGTACGAGCGTCTCACGACCGTTCACGGGACGGGCTGCTAGTCTCTCGGTCGTGAATCACGTGGCCCATCGAATCCGCACGCGGCTGGTGCCCGCCGTCCTCACGGCGCTCGGGGTGTCGTTCATCACGGCCGGCCTGTTGACGTATACGGGACCCGTCGATGCTGGACCCGGCCCGAGCCAGTCGCCGACGATCGCCACGCTCCCGCCGACACCACCCGCCGCGACACCGACGGCTTCGCCGAGCGACGCCGCAGTCGAGACGCCGGGTGTCTCCCCGACACCGCCGCTCGATCGGGTTGCGACCCGGGTGGTCGTGGCCGCGTTGCGGATCGATCTGCCGATCGTCGCCGGCAACGCGAACTACCCGCTGTGCAACGTGGCCCAGTACATCACGGACCTCCCCCAGCCGGGCTGGGGTCGGGCAACCTATCTGTACGGCCACGCCCGGACCGGGATGTTCCTCCCGATTCTCACCGCCTCGGAGATCGACAACGGGGCGAAGATGCTGGGCATGATCGTGCAGGTCTACACCAGCGACGATCGGCTGTTCCTGTACGAGGTCCGCGAGGTGCGGCGTCATCAGACGAATCTCGACGACGCCATCGCTGCCACGACCGACCAGGTGTGGCTCCAGACATCGGAGGGTCCCAAGGGAACCGTTGGGAAGACCCAGGTCGTGGCCACACTCCTGTCCGAGGGAGCGGCCGACCCGTCCGAGGCTCACCCAACGCCGAAGCCGGTCGTGTGCGGCTGATCCCGCCTCACGGCTGATCCCGCCTCACGATCGGTCGCGGTGTCGTCAGATCCAGTCGATCCGGCGCAGCACGATCGCCGCCAGCGTGGCCAGCGCGACCGTGACCAGCGCAACGCCCCAGAACCCGGCGGCCTCCGAACCGGCGAACGCGGCACCGGCCTCGCTCATCCCGAAGATGCCGGCGACGGCCCCGACCCCGGCCAGGATCACCGTGACCCCGGTCAGCCGCTTCATGATCGCCGACAGGTTGTTGTTGACGGTGGAGAGGTAGACATCCAGCGTCCCGGCAACGAGTTCGCGGTAGTTGTCCAGTTCGTCGGTGACCCGGATCAGGTGGTCGTAGATGTCGCGGAGGTAGACGATGTGCGGCCGGGCCACGATCCCGAGATCGCGGTTCGTGAGCTGGTTGAAGACCTCGCGCGCCGGCGAGATCACCCGGCGCAGGTCGATGAGTTCGCGCTTGAGCACGAACAGTCGCCGCAGGGTCCAGCTTGAAGCCCCCTCCATGACGTCGTCCTGGAGTTGATCGATCTCGTCGGCGAGGTGGTCGAGGACCGGGAAGTAGCCGTCGACGATGGCATCGGCCAGGGCGTACAGCAGGTAGTCAGGGCCACGGCCCAACGGGATCGCGGGGCCGCGCCGGAGCATCGGTGCAGCCATCGGATCCCAGGTCGGCTCGTGGGCCGTCAGCAGGAATCGCTCGGCGAGCACGATGTCCACCTCGGTCGTCGCGGCCTCGCCGACGAACTCGAGGGCGAACAGGACGATGTGGATGAGGCCGTCGAACTCCTGGAGCCGGGCGCGAAGGTTGCGCCCCTCGATGTCCTCGACGATCAACGGGTGAAGGCCGAGGACCTCGGCGATGGCGGACAGCTCATCGGGCGTCGGACGGACCAGGTCGATCCAGGCACGGGCGCCGTCGTCGGCATCGAGCAGCGACTTGAGGCCATCGGCCCCATCCGCGTCGACGAGCCGGCCCTCGGTCCAGACGACGATCCGGGTCGCCGGCTCGACGGCCGGCTCCGCCGCCGCGCGCTCTGGCGGACCTTCGTCAGGCGGCGCGTCCTGGGTCGGGGTCGTCGCGTCCATCGGGCGCGAGCATACGCGTCCCGGACCCGCGCCGGCCCATGGCCAGCGCAAGCGGCATCGCCACGACCGTGAGGGCGGCGGCCACGAGGAAGATCCCGACCATGATCTCGGCCGCTTGCCCGGATGCCCAGTCCTCCAGCGCCTGGACGACCTGTCCGTCGCGCAGCGGCCGATCCCGCAACGCCACCGGGATGAACGCCTTGTAGGCATCCGGTGTCGCGTAGACCGATGCGGAGAGTCGATCGATGGTCGTCGACCCATACGCCGTGAGGATCGCGAGGCCCACCGACATCCCGATCATCCGGGCGACGGTCACCGTCGCCGAGGCCATCCCGTAGGCCGCTCGCCCCACCGCCTCGACGGCCGCCGTCGAGCGTGGCGTGACGGTGAGCCCGAATCCGGCTCCGAAGACGGCGAGCCAGAGCGCGACCTCGCCGATCGACGAGGCGGGCGTCCACCCCGCCGCCCGCACGAGGCCGACGGTACTGGCCGTGAGTCCGACGATCGTGACGGTCCGCAGACCGATTGCCCGGAGCAGCAGGCCGGAGACGAGGGCACCCGCGGCCGTCGCGGCGGCGAGGGCCCCGAGCGCGATCCGCTGCTGGTCCGGGCCGCCGTAGAGGACGCGGTCGACGAAGACGGCGCCACCGATGATCGCGGTCGCGAATCCGTAGCCGGTCAGCAGCGAAACCCCGGCGGCGGACCCGAAGGCCGGGATGCGGAACAGGCGCGGATCGATGAAGGGATCGGCGTTGCGCAGCCCCATCAGCACCGTCACGAGCGTAGCCAGCGCAGCCACGGCGAGCAGAGCGTAGACGGCGCTCTCGGGTGACTGCCCGGCCACGGTCTCCGTACTTCCGATCAACGTCAGGCCCACGACCGCAGCTCCGAGGCCGATCGTGAAGACGAGGGCACCGACAACGTCAACGCGTCCCGTCCGCCGTGGCGTGTCCCAGTTCAGTGCCCAGGCGAGGGCACCGATGGCAAGCCCGATCGGCAGGTTCACATAGAACACCCAGCGCCAGGCCGGGGCGACGACGCTCGCCAGCGGCCCGCCCTCGAGACCGTACCGGGCCAGTGCGACCTCGGGGTGGAACGCGCCCAGGATCGCGGCGCCGACGAATGGGCCGGCTGCCATCCCCAGGAAGGTCAGGGCACCGACGATGCCGAGCGCGCGCGGCCGGGCGCGGCCGTCGAACAGATGCGACGCCCCGGCCGTGGCCACCGGGATCAGGACGCCGCCCCCGAGCCCCTGGACCAGGCGGGCGACGATCAGTTCATCGAGGGACTGGGCGCGTCCGGCCAGGGCCGAGCCCAGCCCGAACAGGACGAGGGCGCCGAGGAACAGGCGCCGTGCTCCAACCAGGTCGGCCAGCCGACCCGCCAACGGCATCGTGACGATGTACACGAGCAGGTAGCCGTTGATGATCCAGGACGCGCGGCGCAACTCCGTCCAGTCGGCGATGTCGTTGACGATCGCCGGCAGGGCGACCGCCGTGATCATCAGCTCGAGTCCGGCCAGGAACGCGCCGATCCCCAGGATGGTCAGGAGCGCTGCGGATGACCATCGACCCATGCGCCGAGTGTAACGACGCAGTTCGGAACGACCCGCCTTCATCGCAACTCCGGGTCTTGACGGCTCGCGGTCTCGGCGATAGCATCAACGAAGATTGATATAAAGTCGCATTGATGCGATCACCCCAAGCAATGCGGAGACCCTGCCCTGAGCCCCTCACCCGCCCGGATCCGTTCCACCATCGCGTCCGTCGTGGACGCCCCCGAAGAGTTGCGTGACGTCCGCCTGTTCCACAAGGCCCTGGCCGACGTCAACCGCCTGCGGATCGTCCAGCGCCTCGCTGTCGGCGAGGCGACCGTGACCGACCTGATCGATCACGTCGGGCTGAGCCAGCCGCTCGTGTCGTGGCACCTTGGCAAGCTGCGTCTGGCAGGCCTCGTCGATACTCGCAAGAGCGGCCGCGAGACGTTCTGCCGCATCGTCCCCGAGGCATTCGAGTCGTTCGTGGCACGGGAGCGGCTCGTGCTGGGCCTGGCAGCCCTCCGCCCTTCGAAGGCGGCCTCGTGAGCCGCCTCGTCGAACGACTCAGTGAACGCTCGATCCTCTCCATCGACGTGCGCGCCGCGGTGCGCGGGATGGCCGAGCCGATCGCGCGCGCGATCGGCCGGACCGGGCTGACCCCGAACCACCTGACCTTCATTGGCTTCGGGATCGCGATCGTCGCGGCACTCGCCGCTGCTGCCAACGCGTGGCTCGCCGCCGGCCTGCTCGTGCTCTTCGGAGCGGTCTTCGATCTGTTGGACGGCTCACTCGCTCGGGCCACGGGCCGCACAAGCCGCCTCGGGGCGTTCTACGACTCGGTCTTCGATCGCGCTGGTGAGGGCGTGGTCTACGTCGGCGTCATCATCGGCTGCCTCGCGGCAGGGTTCCAGCTGGGTGCCATCCTCGCCACGTGGGCGAGCGTGGCCGCGCTGCTGGTGAGCTACACGCGAGCCAAGTCCGAGGGTCTCGGCTTCACGCCCGGCACCGGGATGGCCAAAGTGGGCCTCGCACCGCGAGAGGTCCGCACCGTCATCCTCGTCGTCGCCCTGATCGGCACGTGGGTTGGCGGCGGGCTCGACATGGGCTCCCAGCTCATCGGGCGCGACTGGCGGTTCGGGATCGCCGTTGGCCCAGGCGCCGAGCCGTGGCTCGCTGACGCCTTGTCGGTTCTCGCCGTCCTCGCCACCATCACCGTCATCCAGCGCATCCTGCACGTCCGGAAGCAGGCCGCGGAGGACCGCGCCTGACCACGACGAGCCACCACATGACAACCCAGTCCACCGCCCATCCATCGATACCCACCAGCGAACCCTCAACGGAGAAGGAGCAGACAACGTGAGCACGAACGGCAAGAGCAAGAACGGCGCCACGCCGGACAACACGTGGGCCGGGTCCGGCCGCCGCGGCGACGGCAAGATTCGCGTCGCCATTATCGGCGTCGGGAACTGCGCCAGCAGCCTCGTCCAGGGCCGCTACTACTACGAGGACGCCAAGGCGGACGATTTCGTCCCCGGCCTGATGCACGTCAGCCTCGGCGGGTATCACGTCCGTGATATCGACTTCGTCGCCGCCTTCGACATCGACAAGAACAAGGTCGGCAAGGACGTGTCGGAGGCGATCTACACGAAGCCGAACAACACGTACACCTTTCACAAGGTCCAGCCGATGGGCGTCAAGGTCGATCGCGGGATGACCCTCGACGGCCTCGGCAAGTACCTGAGCGAGATCATCGAGAAGGCGCCCGGCCCCACGGCCGACGTCGTCGGCATCCTCAAGGAGCGCGAGGTCGACGTCATGGTGTCGTACCTGCCGGTCGGCAGCGAGGACGCCACGAAGTGGTACGCCGAGCAGGCCCTCCAGGCAGGGGTCGCCTTCGTCAACGCGATCCCCGTGTTCATCGGGCGCGAGCCGTACTGGCAGCGTCGGTTCGCGGAGCGTGGCCTGCCGGTCATCGGTGACGACATCAAGAGCCAGGTCGGGGCGACGATCAGCCATCGGGTGCTGACGCGCCTGTTCATGGATCGGGGCGTTCGCCTCGATCGCACGTACCAGCTGAACTTCGGCGGCAACACGGACTTCCTGAACATGCTCGAGCGCGAGCGCCTCGAGTCCAAGAAGATCAGCAAGACGAACGCCGTCACCTCGATGCTCGACTACGACCTCGACCCGGACGACGTCCACGTGGGGCCCAGCGACCACGTGCCGTGGCTGCTCGACCGCAAGTGGTGCTACATCCGGATGGAGGGCACCACCTTCGGCGATGTGCCGCTGAACGCGGAGCTCAAGCTCGAGGTCTGGGACAGCCCGAACAGCGCCGGCGTCATCACCGACGCGATCCGCTGCCTGAAGTTGGGCCTCGATCGTGGGCTCAAGGGCACCCTCGTGGCTCCGTCGAGCTATTTCATGAAGAGCCCACCGCAGCAGATCCACGACGACATCGCGTTCAACCGCGTCGAGGCGTTCATCCGCGGCGACGACAACGAGACGCTTGTCGGCACCGAGGCGCCGGTCAAGCGAACCCTGAAGAAGCTGGCCGGCAACAGGGCGAAGGTCGCCACCGCCGCGCAGTGACATCGGGAGAGCGACGTCTCGAGGCGCCCCACCGGCGGCTCGAGGCGGGTCCCCGGCTGCTCGAGAAGACGGTCGTCACGGCCTACCGGACGGCCGCCTGGGTCATCGGACGCGTCCCACCCGCCATTTCGCGGGCGCTGATCGGTCGTGGCGCCCAGCTCTCGTACCTGGTGTGGCCGTCCAAGCGCGGCTGGTCGAACGCGAACTTCGGCCATGTCCTCGGGCTGCCGCCGGGCGATCCGCGCGTGCGGCGGATGGCCCTCGCCGCGTACCGCGAGTACGCGACGTACATCGTCGAGGTGATGCGCCTGCCCCGGATGTCGCGCGAGCGCGCCGCCGCGCTCGTGTCCGACATCGAGCTGGATCGCGTGGTGGAGATCTGGCGGGAATCCGAAGGCGGGCTCATCTTCGCGGTGGGCCACGTCGGCAACAACGAAGCGGTTGCGGCCGGCGTCGCCGGCCGAGGGATGCCGATCAGCGTCGTCGCCGACGATTCGGCCTACCCGGAACTGTTCGAGGACTTCCGGGCCCTCCGCGAGTCGTGGGGGATCCACGTGATCCCGTGGCGCAACCTGCGCGAGATCTTTGCGGTCCTGCGCAAGCGCGAGATGCTCGCCTTGCTCGTCGACTGGGGCTATCGTCCGGACGGCATCCCGGTCCGCCTGTTCGACGCGTGGACGACGCTTCCGGCGGGCCCGGCGAGTCTCGCAGCGAAGACGAAGTCACGGATCCTGCCGATCACGATCCGTCGCGCAGGACCGGAGTCGTTCCATGTCTCCTGGGCCGATCCCATCGAGGTGGCCTCGATGGAACCGGCCGAATTGCAGCGGGCGACCCAGGCGATGGCCGACGCGCTCGCCACGTCGATCGGGGCGGCACCCAGCCAGTGGTACTCGTTCAAGCCCATGTGGCCGGCAACGGCGGCGGAGCAGGCTGGACTCGAGGCGCGGGCGGCGGCCATGTCGGCTGGGACGGCGCCGTCGGGCGCAGCGGCAGATCCAATCGCGTGACGATCGGCGAGCGGATCCGCGGCGCCGCCCTGGATGCCCTGTCATGGGTTGTCTGCCGCCTTCCCGAAGGAGGCCTCATTCGGCTCGCCGAGCTGATCGGCGACGTCTGGTACCGCGTCACGCCGGAGCGGCGCGCCGTCGGTCGGGGGAATCTGGGCCGGGTCGTGGCAGCGCTCGCGGCATCGGGTCGCGGAGGACCACGGGTCGCCGCCGCGGCGGACTCGCCGGCGGCACTCGAGCGGCTCGTACGGTCCGCCTATCGCCACGCCGCGCGCTACTACCTAGAGATGATCCGGACTCCGGCGATGACTCCGGCCTACCTTCGGGATCGATTGATCGTCGAGACACCCGATGTTGTCGAGGCGGCGTTTGCCCCCGATGCGCCCGTGATCTTCGTCGGCCTCCACTTCGGAGCGATCGAGTTGCCGGCGCTGTACCTCACGAACCGGACCGGCCGTCCGACAACCGGACCCATGGAGACCCTGGCCGATCCCGCGGTGCAGGCCTGGATCGTCCGGTCGCGGGGCGCGGCGGGGATCAACATCGTCGACATCAAGGCGGCCCGGCGAGCGCTGCTGGCGGCCCTCCGCCGCGGGGAATCCGTTGGCCTCGTGGCCGACCGGGACATCCTGGGCAGCGGCCTCGAGCTGCCGTTCTTCGGGGCACCGGCGCGCTTTCCGGTCGGCCCGGCCCTCCTGGCGCTCGAGTCGGGAGCGCCGCTGTTCGTGGCCTCGGTTCGGCGTGCCGATGGCGGCCGTTACCGCGGGCGCCTGCAGGCCGCGCCCATTCCCGCCGAAGGGACGCGGCGCGAGCGACTCGGGGCGGCCATGGCGGCCCTCGTGACGGCGTTCGAGGATGCCATCGCCCAGGCACCGGACCAGTGGTGGGCGGCGTTCTTCCCCATCTGGACCGACCCGGAGGCGGTGCGGTGACCGCGCGCCTCGGGCGGGCGGACCTGCACATTCATACGCTCGCATCCGACGGAACGGCCGGCGTCGAGGAGATCCTCGATGTCGTCGAGCACGGCACGGACCTCGACGTGATCGCGATCACCGATCACGAGCGAATCGACGCTGCCCTCGTCGCGCGATCGATGACCGTCGATCGGGGACTCCGCGCCGAGGTCATCGTCGGCGAGGAGATCACGACCCGCGGCGGACACCTGCTGGGACTGTTTCTCGAGCGCCCGCTGCCGTCGCTGCGCTCGCTCCGCTGGACCATCGCGGCGATCCACGACCAGGGGGGCCTGGCCATCCCGGCCCATCCGCTTGTGCCGTATCCGCTGTGCGCCCAGGGCTTCGCGCTGCGCCGGCTCCTGGCCGACGCCGATCCGCGCTACCACCCCGACGCCATCGAAACCTTCAACCCGACGGCGCTCGGGCGCCCGTGGCACGGCCGCGTCGTCGCGTTTGCCGATGAGCACGGCCTTGCCCGCGTCGGCAACTCCGATGCCCACACGACGGCGGCCATCGGCGCCGGCTGGACCACGTTCCCGGGGCGGACCGCCGACGATCTTCGCCGGGCGGTGCTCGCCCGCCAGACCAACCACCACGGGACCTTCCACGGGACGACCGGCCAGTTCTCGACCTTGGGACGTCAGCTCCGGAAATACGGCCGCGACGCGCGCGACAATGTGGCCGGGATCGTGCGCGGCGATGGGACGCGGCGCGATCTCGGCTACCCCGGCGGCCGCCAGCGGCCGCCTCGGTTTGAGGACAGAGCGCAGTGAAGATCGGCCTGGTCACGCCGTACGTGTACCCGGACCCGGGCGGGGTCAACCAGCACGTGCGCTACCTGTACGAGAACCTCCGCCTGCGCGGCCACGACGTGCGGATCCTGACCAGCTCGCATGGCCTGCAACGCGCGTCCCAGGGCGACGTGATTCGCATCGGCAAGGGCTTCTCGATGCCGACCAATGGCTCGGTGGGCACGATCACCCTCTCGCCGCGCTACGTCTCGCAGGTCAGCGACGTGCTCGAGCGAGAGCGCTTCGACCTGCTTCACTTTCACGAGCCGTTCGTGCCGTTCCTCTCGCTCATCGTCCTGCGCCAGTCGACGAGCGTGAACGTTGCCACGTTCCATGCCTTCGGCGGGTTTTCACCCGCGTACGAATTCGGCAGCCGCGTGATGGGATCGTATGCCGGGCGGCTGCACGGCCGGATCGCCGTGTCCGCGGCCGCGCGGCACTTCATCGATCGATTCTTCCCGGGCGACTATCGGGTCATCCCCAACGGCGTCGACACCGAGCGATTCCACCGAGCGGTCCCGATCGCGCGCTGGCAGGACGGAACGAAGAACCTCCTGTTCGTCGGCCGGCACGAACCGCGCAAGGGCCTGCTCGACCTGCTCAAGGCCTACCGGATCCTGCGCAAGACCGGCTGCAACTGCCGGCTCCTCGTGGTCGGAACCGGGCCGCAGGAGCGCGAGGCCCGGCGGTATGTCATGACCCGGAAGCTGGGCGGGGTCGAGTTCCTGGGCCGGGTCTCCGACGACGAGAAGGCGCAGTTGTTCAAGACGGCCGATGTGTACGTTTCGCCAGCCACCGGCGGCGAGTCATTCGGGATCGTGCTCCTCGAGGCCATGGCCGCCGGCACCCCGATCGTGTGCAGCGATATCCACGGCTACAAGGGGGTCGTCCGGCGCGGCCGCGAAGGGATCCTCGTGCCGCCACGCAAGCCGAAGGCGATCGCCGGCGGGATCGCCCAGCTGCTTGCCGACGACGACCTCCGCCGGTCGATGGCGGACAACGGGCTGGTCCGGGCCGAGGATTTCAGCTGGGAACGGGTCACCGCAAGGGTCGACGACTACTACGGTTTCGTCATCCGGCGCCTCGCCGCCCAGGGCGCCCTGCCGTCGGGCTTCCATGCCGACATCCCGGTACCTCCGAAGGTGGCCGCGACCGCCTGACGGGCCTCAGCCGTCGCCGACCACGCTCGATTCGGTGATCGATGCGTCCCCGCCGTCGGCCTCCACGGCGCGCTCCGCGAGGGCGATTCGCCAGACCCATGCGCTGTAGCTGATCACGACGACGGTGATCGTCAGCGCGATCAGGAGCACCGCGGGCCCGATCCCGATCAGTGACGGCCCTTCGACGTTCCGGTCGACGGTGCTGACGGGAAACTGGAACGGGTACAGGTAGGTGGGAATGATGCCCTGGTAGGCGTTGACGAGAGCGCTGGGCAGCGGGAGCGCCGACAGGTTCGGATAGGCGACGACGAACCAGCCCGCGATCGCCACGATCGCGCCGGCCACGAAGCGATGTGCGTCGCGTGCGGTGGCCACGAACACGGCGAGCGCGCCGAGCGGGATGAACAGGAGCAGCGCGACGGGCTCGACGGGCACCGACCGAAGGTCGACGATCGGCGTGTCCGGAACGACGGCCATCGCCACGACCATGACCACGGTGGTCGCCGCGGCCGTCGCCACGAGGCGCACCAGGCGGCGCACGTCTCCCGATTGGGAGGTGTCCGGGTCGACGCCATCCTCAAGACCGCGATCGCCCAGTGCGAGGACGTCGCGGAGGATGAGCACGATGCCGACGCCCACCACGATCGCGATCGCCAGCGTGCGGCCGGTCAGCAGGAATTCGGGGATGACCGTCGGGCAGGCCCGAGAGCTGGGTGCCACCGACTCGACGCCCACGAACCCGCACAGCGGACGATGCAACAACCACATGGCCGCCGGCGCGAGGAGGGCGGCGGCGGCGGCCAGACGGGCAAGGAGCCAGGTCCGGCGGGATGCGCCGTGCCACAGCTCGGCGAGGAAATAGGCGAAGGCGAGGATCACGAACGGCAGGCTCGTGTACCAGTGGTATTGGAACGCGGCCCGGTCGATCCGCGACCAGGACAGCCACTGGAAGGCGAGGGCGATCATCACCATCGCAAGGGCCAGGCTGCGTCGCCGGTAGGCCTGCCATGCGGCGAACACCATCGCAGGGATCGCCAGCCACCACGTGATCAGGTTCCCGGCGTCATAGATCGCCGCCGACGTACCGCCGGCGAACCCACCCTGGTAGAACCAGACAGGCTTGAGGTCGAATGGCCACGCCCACCACGGCGACGACGCCGCATGGGCCGCGGTGAGCGTGTTGTGGTAGCGGTACATCTGGGCCGTCAGGTCGAGCAGCGTCTGCCCCGTCGCGCCGTCCGGCCAGCCCGTGACGATCGCGTGCCCCTGCATGGCGGCCCACGGCAGGTAGGACGCGACGTAGATCCCGATCGGCAGCGCGAGCAGGCACAGGGCCATCCATGCCGCCGGCAGACCGTACCCGGAGCCGAGGCGGAGCCAGCCGCCAGGTGCCGCGACGGGGCGCTCCAGCAGTGCCACCGGGTCGTCGGGCGCGGGAGGACCGGCGGCCGGCCCGAAGCCCAGGCGGCCGGCGCAGACGAACGCCCCCTGGATCGCCGCCGAGGCGGCCGTCAAGCTGATCGCGAGCAGGAGCGGGCTGACCATCGAGCCTTCGGCGAACGGCACCGTCAGGCGGCCCGTGGCCACGGCGAGTGCCGCCACGGCAACGCCACCCAGGATCGGGACCGCGACCGCAAAGCGGTGTTCCGTCCGGGTCCAGGCGATTGGACGCAGCACCGAGACGACGGCCGCCAACAGGGTGAGCGAGACCATGATCAGCAGGAACAGGAGATTGCCCGCGCCTTGTCCTTCGGGCACGCTGATCGCCAGGTACCCCAGGACCGTGGTCCCACCGAGGAGCGCGAGAACAACGAGCACGCGGCCCAGCGCGCTTCGGATGAGGATCAGCAGGCCGATCGCAGCGATCGCATAGGCGGCCACCCACTTCGCCGACAGGGCCAGTCCGAGCATCGCACCGATGGCCGGCATGGCCAGCCAGAACGCGCCCCGCCAGCGCCACCAGCCGGTCCAGATCGCTGCGAAGAGCAGGTAGGCCGCGAGGACGAACATCCCGACGTAGGCGTCGTTCATCGCGATCCGCGACTGGACGAACAGCATCCCTTCCGCCACGACGAGCACGGCGGCGAGGACGGCCACGCTCCGCCGCCGGAAGAGAACCCGCGCCAGGAGGTACATCAGCGCGGCCATGACCACGCCGGCGATCACGCCGGGGAGCCGCCACGCGAACGCGTGCTGGCCGACGGCCACCGCGGCGACCCGTCCGTCGGCGGCAAACGCCAGGAGCTGTTCACGGTCGCTCGACGGGTACCGGCCGTTCGCGTCCAGCCCCAGGGCGACGGGCGCGAACGGGAGGGGTGCGTCGGCATAGACGGCATCACCGTGGGGTTCGATGACATAGACCGTCAGCGGACCGTCGGCGGCGTTCGAACCCTGGGTGCGGCCGAGAACATGCACCTGCTGGGTTGCATCGTCATAGCCGATCCAGCTGCCGGCGCCGGGGAGGGCGAACGAACGGCGCAAGGACGGGCCGCCCTTGGCCGACTCGCCGCTGGTGATGATCACGGCCACGCTCGGGCCGGTCGGCGACGCGTTGGTGGCATACAGCCGGTCGTCGTCGATTCCCGTCGCCCTCGCCAGACCCTGGGCGCCGCCGACCAGGTCAATCGTGGACACCACGGCACCGCTGGATCCGTCGAGGAAGACGACCCCGGCCTGGCCCGCCACGGCAACCCGGGCGATCTCACCGACGGCAATACCCGGAAGGCGTCCGTCCGTGATCGCGGCGTCGAGCGCCGTTCGTGTTTCCGCCGAAGGTGCGGGCCCGAGAACAACCTCACCCTCGCCCGTGGCCAGCCTGGCTGCGTAGTCCGCGGCGTCGCCACCGACGATGCTCGCGAGAGCGGCGGCCACGGCCGAACGATCGCCGACCGATGCCGGCGTCGCGATCACGGCCGAGCCGGAACCCGCGTCGGCGAGTGCCGGCCGCCCGCCGGCCACCGTCTGCGAGGCACCGGCGACGACGGTCCGCCCGATCTCAGTTCCGTCCGCCGCATCGAGGGAGACGACGGTGTCGTCGTCGAGGACCGCCAGAAGCGTCGCTCCGTCGGCGGTCACGTGGAGGCCGCGGACGGCCGGACCCACGCGAGCAAGCTCGAGGAACGGCTCGATGCTGGCCGTGCCGGCCCAGCGGCCCGCATCGACGGTGGCCGTGGCAAACGTGAGGATGCGGCCATCGGCAGTACCGAGGAAGAGCCGTGCGCGGGCCGAGTCGGCGACCAGGGCAATGACTCCGGGGATCGGCGTCGACGCCGTGATGTCGCGCGTCGCCAGGTCGTAGGCTCGGACGTCGCTCGGGGTGGCGACCCAGACGCGGTCGCCGGCACGTTTCGACGGTTCGAGCAGTTCGTCCCGACGGGCTTCGACGACCGCGGCCAACACCGCAACGCCGAGGTCGCTCTCGCCCACAACGCGGTCGTCGCCAAAGGCCACGAGACCGCCGGCGATGGCGTACTTGGCGAGGTGCGGGTGGGTCCACTCGTAGATGTCGTGATCGATCCCGTACCGCCAGTCCTGCAGGAATTCGGTGGCGGTCCGCGCGTGATAGACCTCGTCGAAGTGCATCTTGTAGGGCTCCCCGAGGCGCCAGACGCGCATCGTCAACGCGGTCACCACGAGGACGACGACCAGCCAGAGATCGAGGCGGTCGAGCCGCCCGCCCGATTCCGCGTGCAGCCCCCGGCTGCGATCCGCCCGCACGGGCCGCTCGCTCACGCGAGACTGGAACCACTCCCACAGGCCAACCTCCGCAACCGAGGGATGTTCCGTCCATGTGGGAAGCGGCGCAGGGCCCGGGAACGGGACCGCCGCGGGCGCGCTGCTGGACATCGCAGGCACGGAGCGGCGGACGGAAACGTCCGGGCTCGCCGGCAGGTCCGCTGCGCTGGTCGGTACGAGCCGATGGGCCTGTGCCGGGATCGGTCCGCGGGCGGTGCGGGCGAAGGCCGTCAAGCGACGAGGACGCTCGGAGTTGCCGGCCGCCGCGGCGGACCACTCGTCGACAAGCTTGTGACGCGCCCCCGAGCGGAGCTGAGTGAGCGACCACGCGAAGGCCGCCAGGTGGGTCACCGCGATCAGCGCAACGCCCGTGGGCGAGCGGATCGCCGGACCGATCCCCAGCCAGTCGCTCACCCCAGGGTTGTCGGGGTAGATCGTGGTCAGGACGACGTACATGTTGGCGAACGTGGCCGCCGAGACGAGGACGTACACGACGCGCCAGCGCGGGGAGCCCGCCGCGAGCAGCGTCCCAGCAATCAGGAAGGGAAAGAGGTATCGCTCGTGGACTCGTGTCGGCACGACGAAGAACGCCAGCGCGAGCAGGACAACGCCGACAAGGATGGTCAGTCGGTCCGGGCGCCGTCCCACGGCCAGGCTGATGGCGCCAACAGCCAGGAGCAGCAGGGCGGTCCCCACGACCACCGCGGGGAACGGTCCGAACAGGAAGGCCGTCGCCTGTCCCGGATCGGTGCCGGCGACGTCGCGAATCCAGGTTCCGGACTGGGCGAGGCCGTTCCCTTCGAGAGACAGCAGTGCCCAGGGGTTGTATGCGTTGACCGTGAGATACGGGTAGCCGGCGGCGGCGCTTCCAATCTGGGTGATGAGGTCCACGATCGACAGCCCGAACGGCGCCGACACGATCACGGCCGTGAGCGCGCCGGCCGCGCCCGTCGTGGCGATCCTCGTCCAGCCGCCCGTGCGGACCTCCCAGTCGGTCGTCGTGGCGCGGCGTTCCGGGTCCGGCTCATCGCCGTGGGCGCCGGCCGGCCACAATGCGCGACGGATCGTGACGGCCGCGACGAGCGGAACGAGGATCCCGAACTGCGGTTTGACGATCGCGGCGAGGACGGTCAGGACCGCCGCGCGCTCCGATCTGCCCCGCCACAATTCGCGCATCGCCAGGAGCAGGAAGACGACACCGAAAGAATCGACCTGGCCCCAGATGACGCTGTCAAACCAGATGGCCGGGTTGACCACGACGATCGCCGCGGCCACCAGGGCTCGACGCCGCCCGATCCCCAGCTCCAAGGCCATCGACCAGACCAGGTACGCGAGGGAGAGATCCGCCAGGATCGGCGGCACCTTGAGCAGGTCACCGATGCCACCAAGCGCCTGGCCGGCCAGCCCGACCGCCCACAACACGTACAGATAGCCCGGGGTGTAATCGTGGAAGAAGGGGCGATCATAGAAGCCGAACGGACCATTGAGCGCAAGGTCGGATGCCCAGAACGTGAACGCCGTACGGTCCTGCGCGAAGCCGGACCCTGGGACCAGGTATGCGATGATGAGCCGGAGGGCGAGACCCAGCGCAAGGACGACGAGAATCGCGCTGACGGTGTCCCGCGACCTGACGGTCCGCGTCCGCGCACCCGTGCCCCCATCGGGGTCACCCGTTGCGGGGCCAGTCAAGTCCGGATCGGCCTCCTGCACGAGCGTGGGAAGTGGACCGCAGGGTAGCACAGGGTGCTGGGCCGGACGGCCGGCCCAGCACATTGACGACGCCGTCCGCAACGCGGTTCCCCGTGATCTTCAGCGGGGTCGCGCTGATCGTGCTGGCGTTTGCCATCTACCTGTCCAGCGGGCCCGTCCGCTACTACAACCACTTCGTCTGGCAGGCGCTCGCGTTCCTCGACGGGCGGGCGGAGATTGACTACCCGGTCGGTGCGACGGCGACGTCGCCCGGCAACGCCTTTTTCCAGGACGTGGTGCCGGTGCTCGACGCCGACGGTCAGCCGACGGGGCGCGGCCAGATCCCCTTTCCGCCACTGCCCGCGCTGGTTCTGCTGCCGTTCGTCGTGCTGTGGGGGCTCGCCACGGATGTCCAGCAGGTGTCGTCGTTGTTCGGAGCGGTCGCGGTTGGAACCGCGTGGTGGGCCCTCGGTGCCCTGAGGATCCGGCCCGGCGTGCGCGTGGCAACGACGGTGTTCTTCGGCGTCGGGACGGTCTTCTGGTACACGGCCCAGACGGGCACAACATGGTATTTCGCCCACGTCGTGGCGGTGATCCTGCTGTTCGCGGCCGTGGGGCTGGCGCTCCGCGGCGACCCGCAGGCTGACGAGAGGCTCGACAGGGACCAGACGCCTGAGCCTGCCCGCGCGGACGAGCGTCGGGCGGAGGGTTGGTCCGCGGGTGTGGTTGATGGCGGAGGCCCATCGTTCGGCGCGCAGGTCCTGGACGCGATCCGACACCTGGATCGACGCCAGTTCGCAGCAGGCTTCCTGTTCGGGCTGGCGGCCACGGCGCGGCTCCCCGTCGTCTTCGGCGCACCGTTCTTCATGCTCGTGGGAGGTGGCGGGACGTGGGTCCGGCGGTCGGTCTCGGCGGGTCTTGGCGCGATCATCCCGGTCGGCGCGCTTCTTGCCTACAACGTCGTGTCCACCGGGCACCTGTTTCATCCCGGCTACGAGGCCCTGTACCGCCTGGAAGCGATCGGCTGGGCCAGCCTCGGCTATCACATCGACTGGGCGATTGAGGACATCCGCTACCTTCCACAAAATCTCGCCATCATGTTCCTGTCTACCCCGTCGGTCATGCCCACGTTGGTCCCCACGAGCGTCGGCAGCGGGGCGGCGTTGTGCATCGATCCAGGCGTGGGCCGCGGCCTGTTCGAGGTGGCTTGCCCGATCGCGCTGCCACGTGACATCGGCATGAGCGTGCTGCTCACCAGCCCGGCGTTCGTCCTGCTCGGACCGGCGCTCCGAAGCTACGGCCGGTCGCGCCTGGTATCCGGCTCGGTCCTCGCGATGATCGCGATTACCGTGGTCAACCTCATGCACTTCAGCCAGGGCTGGGTCCAGTTCGGCTATCGCTTCAGCAACGACCTCGTCCCCTTCGCGCTCGTCCTGGTCGCCCTCGGCATGCAGCGGCGAGGTGGCGTGGGTCGGCTGGCGGTGGTCCTGGTCGTGCTCTCGATTGCGATCAATTTCTGGGGCGTCTGGTGGGCGAACGCGCTTCAATGGTGATCACCGAGATCCGCGGCGAGGAGCGGTCCGCCGGCGGCACGCGCGCTGGCGACGGCCGGCGCGCGGCCGTCTTGCCGGTGGTTGTCGGTCTCGTCGCGATGGCCGCCTACGTTCGAACCGCGATGCCGGACGTCGGGTTCTGGGACACCGCCGAGTTTCAGACGATCCTGCCGATCATGGGTACCGCCCATCCGACGGGCTTCCCGACCTACGTGATCGTCGGCTGGGTTGCCAACCTGTTGCTGACCCCATTCGGCGAACCGGCGTACCGGATGAACCTCCTTTCGGGGATCTTCGTTGCCGGCGCGGCAGCTCTGGCCGTCGTGCTGGCGCGGCGCCTCACCGAGTCAACCAGTGTTGCGATAGCGGCTGGACTCGGCCTCGCGATGACGCCCACCGCCTGGGCCATCGGGACCCATGCAGATCCACATGCCCTCCACCTCGCACTGGTCGCCGGACTGCTCGTCCTCCTGGTCGGCTGGGGGGATGCCCATGCCGCCGGCTCAGGACGCGCGGATCGCTGGCTCATCGCGGCAAGCGCGGTCTTCGCCCTGGCGGTCGGCAACCACTCGCTCACGCTCCTGCTCGCGGTGCCGGTCGGCCTGTATGTCCTGGCGGTGGATCCAAAGATCGTTCGACGGCCGCGCTTCGTCGCGACCTGCGTTGCCGTCCTCGTCGGGGTCATCGTCGTCGTGTACGTCCAGATGCCCGTGCGGGCCGGCATCTTCCCGGCGCCGCTCATCTACGGCCACCCGGAAACGTGGGACGGATTCCGTTACGTGGTCCTGGCCGAGCAGTTCCGCGGCAGCATCGTCGATCCGCTCGGCAACCTCGACGTGAAGGCCGCCGAACTCGTTGCCCTGGCCGCCGCCCAGTTCGGCGGCCTGGCGATCCTCATTCCCCTCGGGTTCGTCGCGACCCTCGCCCGGCGGCCCCGCTATGCGCTGCTGTCCGGCTCGGCCCTCGCCGTCACCGTCTTCTTCTCCGCTTCCTACGTCAATGCGGACATCTCACGCTATTACCTCGTCCCGGCCCTCATTGCCTGGACATGGCTGGCCATCCTCGCCGCAGTCGTCGTGGACCAGCTCCCGATGTCCGCCAGCGGGCGCGGGTTGCAGCGCGCTAGCCTCGTCATCGCGGGCCTGGCGCTGCTGGCGCCGACGGTCGGTGCGCTGCCCGAACGTGCCGTTGCCGTCGACAGGAGTGCCGATCTGGGCTCGCGGCCGTGGACGGATGCCGCCCTTGCCGCGTTCGCGCCAGACGCGGTCGTCGTCAGCTGGTGGAGCTACTCGACGGCGCTATGGTACGCACAGCATGTCGATGGACGGCGACCCGATCTCTGGGTCGTCGATGATCGCACGCGACTGGATCAGAACCTTGGAGACGTCATCGACGTGATCGACGCCAATTTCGGGACGCGTCCCGTCTACCTCATCCGCACCGGCCCCGGCGAGGTCGTGCGGCTGCGCGAGCGCTATGTGATCGAGCCCATTGGCAACGGCCAGCTCGCGAACGTGTACCTCGTCGAGGCACGCGTGGCGGCCACGGAGTGATCGCCCCCTCCGTGGCTCAGGGCGCGACCGGCCGGCCCCCGCTGGCTCGCCTGTCGTTCTTCTTCCCGGCCCACAACGAGGAGGCCAACCTCGCCGGCCTGGTCGACGAGGCGCTGGCCGTTCTACCGCGCCTGGCAGAGGCGTTCGAAATCATCATCGTGAACGACGGCTCCCGCGATGCGACCGGGCAGATCGCCGACGAGCTGACCGCCGCGAGCCCCGGCATCGTCCGGGCCGTCCACCACGACACCAATCGCGGCTACGGCGCGGCGCTTCGCTCCGGCTTTGCTGCGGCCCGACACGACGTGATCGCGTTTACCGACGGCGACCGCCAGTTTCGCGTGGAGGATCTCGGCCGCGTCCTCGACCGGCTCCGCGCGAGCGATTCGCCGGATGTCGTCGCCGGATATCGGATCAGCCGGGCCGATCCCCTGCTCCGGACCGTCTACGCCAGGATCTATCGACTCGCCAACCGGATCTTCTTCGGGCTGCGGCTGCGCGACGTGGACTGCGCGTGCAAGGCGTTTCGCCGCCCGGCGCTTTCCGGAATCCGGGTCGAGTCCGGCGGCGCGTTCTTTTCGGCCGAACTGCTGATCAAGCTGGGTGCGGCCGGCCGGACCATCGTCGAGGTCGGCGTGCCGCACCATCCCAGGACCGCCGGCAATCCCACCGGTGCCCGACCGAGCGTGGTGCTTCGAGCCGTCCGCGACTTCTGGGCGCTCCGCCTGCGGCTGTGGGCGGCGCCACGCTCGGCCCTGTCGAGGGGAACGGCGATCCTCGCCGAGGGCGGCGGCTAGGTTCGCTCGTCGCCGCCGGAGCTCTGGGTGCCCGGCTCGACATCGAGCGAGTTGATGAAGTCTCGAAACATGTCGAGACGCGGGTCGACGATGGTCTCCCCGAGCGACTCCAGGGGAGTTCCCGGCTCACCCTCGTCGTCGTCACCGGCACTCGCGAGCTCGGAATCGGCTCCGAGGGCCGCCTGCTCCAGAACCGCCTCGGAGGCGAAGATCCGGCCGTCGGTCCTGACGGCAAGCGCAACCGCATCGGACGGGCGCGAATCCAGCTCGAATGTCGCCCCATCCCGCTCCAGCACCAGCCGGGCGTGGTACGTCTCCTCGGCAAGGGCCGCGATCACCACGCGCTCGACGCGGACCCCCAGCTCTTTCAGGGCGGCGGCGAACAGGTCGTGCGTCAGCGGCCGCTCCGGGGTCAACCCCTGCAGGCGCATCGCGATCGCGCTCGCCTCCCACGGCCCGATCCAGATCGGAAGATAGCGATCGCGAGCGGCGTCCTTGAGGATCACCACGTGCCGGCTGGAGAGCATGTGTACCCGCACGCTCTCGACGACCATCTCCACGATTGGGTCCGACATGGGTCGATTATCCCATGCCGATCCCGGCCGCCGGCCGCGCGCCCGGCCGTGACCCCAGCGCCCGTACCACGACGCCCACGACGACCCCGGCCGCAAACCCCCCGATGTGCGCGAAGAAAGCGACCCCACCCTCTGCCTCGCTGAACCCGAGCGAGGTGAGTCCGTCGATGAGCTGGAGGACGAACCAGAAGCCCAGGATGATGATCGCCCGAACCTCGATCAGCTGGTAGAAGACGCCCAGGAACACGAGTGACAGAATCCTGGCGCGCGGGTAGAGCACAAGGTAGGCGCCGAGAATCGCGGCAATCGCTCCGGATGCCCCGACCAGCGGGATGTCCGTGGTCGGGTCGATCGCGACCTGGGCCAGGGCCGCCGCGATCCCGCCGGCGAAGTAGAAGAGGACGAAGGGCAGGCGCCCGAATCGGTCCTCGATGTTGTTCCCGAAGATCCACAGGTAGAGCATGTTGCCGATCAGGTGCAGCCATCCGCCGTGGAGGAAGATGCTGGTCACGACGCCGACCATCGCCAGGCCAAGCAGGTCGCCGGAAGCCAGCGCCGCGGTCACGTCGCGTGGGACGGCACCCCACTGCCGGACGAAGCCCTCGAGGGCTGCGTCGCCGCCGGTCTCGGCGACTCCCAGCTCGTAGGCGAAGGCGATCGTCGCCGCGGCGATCAGGACGAGCGTGACGACCGGCGTCCGCCGTGTCGGGTTCGCGTCCCGGAGGGGGATCATGGAGCGGGGGCGGCAGACGCGTTGGGGCCCGACGGCGAGGCCCCGGATATATCCGGTGACCCGGACGCCGCCGGCCCGCCGATTGCGGCCTCGAGCTCCACTTCGTGGATCCCGTCAACCGAGATCCAGACCAGCTTGTCGGGTGCTCCGTCGACGCCGGCGACCACGTAGTACGAGCGGAGGTCGCTCCAGTCTCGGGCATCCCCTGCGAGGCGGAACTGCTCACGGAAGCGCCCGTCGGCCTTGTCGAGTGCGAGCACTCTCCGGTTCGATGGATCGAAGCCGTACAGCCGTCCCTTGCGTCGCTCGGATCCCGAGGCGATGAGCGTGAAGACGGGCGACTTCCGGAGCAGCGTGTCGTTCGGGAGGGTGGGCTCCCAGCCGTCGGATCGGCCGCTCACGAAGCGCTCGATCAACCCGTTCTCGACCACGAAGATGTCGCCGTCGATGTACAGCGACGTCATCGTATCGACCGCCCGGGCGGTGGCGAGCCGGCCCGATGGCGGGACCGGGAAGCCGCTTCCGTCGCGCGCCGGCGAGAAGGCGAGGATCTGTTGCTCGGACGGTTCGACCACGTACAGGTTGTAGAGGCCGTCCTCGGCATTGCGCACGTACGTCCCGATCCCGCGGACGTCGTCCCCCCAGCCCGTCGAGCCGTTCACCGGAATGGGCACCAGGGTTCCCTTGCCCGTCGTGTCGGCGGGACGCCAGCGCCAGAGCACGTTCCTGGCGTCGAGGATGAGCAGGTCCGGTCCTCCGACGGCCAGCAGTCGCGGTTCGTCGGCCGTCGCCCCGGCTGCCTCCTGGCCGGCACGAAGCACCAGCGTGGCCTTGCCGTCAGCCAGGCTGATCCGGTAGACGGACTGGGTGCCCCGGTCGAGGACGTACGGAACGGGATCGCGATCGGGTCCGCGAATGACCTGCTGCAGGTCGAAGGGAGCCTCACCGCCCTCGAACGTGAAGATGACGGCATCGTGCACGTCGAGCATGCCGGACAGTCGATCGATGCCGGTGACGATCTGGGCGCGCAGCGGGCGGGTCGTCGTCACGGGGATCCCCGCATCCTCGGCGACGGTCAGGCTGGCGTCGGCGGCCGTGAGTAAGTCGAAGGCCTTCTTCGGGTCCGCGTCGACCAGGTCGATTCCCGGCCCGAAGACCTTCGTCAGGGTTGCGCGGGCGTCCGCGAGCGCCTTCTGCCCGCTCGTGACCGAGGCGATCGCGTCGCCGGGCGGCCGCTGCCCGCCGAACGCGTAGATGCCCAGCCCCAGACCGCCGGCCACGATGATGAAGGCGAGGATGGCGACCGCGGCCCGACGCTGGGCCTCGACGCGCGACGACATCGGAGTCACCCGCCGATACGCAGCCGAGCGCTGGGGCAACACGTCCTGGGCGCGGTGGATGGCGCGCTGGAGGGCGCTCCCTGCGGCCGCTCTCGCCTGGCGCGCTCCCGCCTGGACTGCCGCGACACCGTCGCCCACGCTGTCGGCCAGCGGAATGGGCCCGCGGTCCGCAGCGCCGGCCAATGGCTCGGCGGGCCGAACCGGCACGAGCGTTCGACCCTTGTGGGTGACCGCTACCTCGGACGCCTCGAAGGCGATCGCCCCGTCGCTGCCCTGGCCGCCTGCGATGACGAACCGGTGGTGCAGGTGCTCCATTGCCGACTGCGGGTGGAGCGTCAGCATCGCGTCCTTCAGCTCGTCCGGCCCGAGGCTCGACACCATATTGGGCGAAATGAGGACAAGGGAATCGCCCACCGAGATCTCGCCGCGCCAGACATCGGGCTCGAGGTCCTGCGACGGCAGCCCGCGCTCGCGGTGCGGATCCGGCAGCGTCGACAGGCGCGCCCCACGGATCAGGTATGCCTCGGCCGGGCCCACCGTGGCCACGTAGAGCTCATTGCCGCGAACCACGGCCACCCCGACACCGATCGGCCCCGCCGCCAGGTTCGAGCCCAGCGCATAGCGATCACGGACATGCGACAGGCGCTTGCTGGCCGCGATGATCGCCTTCTCCAGGCACACCCGGATCCCGGCCGACTCGTCGTAGTAGTACTCGTTCTGGATCGTCTCGGCGGCGAGCCGCGTGGCCTCCTGGGTTCGATGGCCGACCACGGGCGCCGTCACGAGGACGTAGAGCTGCCCCTTGGAGCGCGAGATGGAGCCGATCGACGGCTCGACGACAACAACCGTATCGGCGGAGCTGGAGAGTCGGTCCGACTCGGCAACAACGCCGAGTTTCATCTGGAGGCGGTGAGCCATGCGAGCCTCATGCGTGCGGGCAGGCGCCACCGGTGCGGCCGTCTCGCGGGCTGGGCGCCCGAAGGGACCGACGCCCGGTCCGGCCACTCCGGCTGGCTGGCAGGTTCGGGGATTATACCCGCGGCCCCGCTGCGCGGATGTGGATCCGCAGTTCGCGGACGCCGAAGCCGCCGGGGGCGCTCCGCAGCGCGGCGAGGAGTTGCGGGGCGTTGAGCCGAAGCTCCTGCGCGACGATGGCCGCGTCCGCCTCGACCAGCAGCGCGTCGCCGTCCAGCCGGATCACGCGACACGCTCCCCCGGCGGCCGGGACGTGCTCGGCGACGATGGCCTGGAACGTCGACATGGCTCGGGCGAGGCGCAACTCTTCGTCGAGCCCCAGCCGCCGCGCCGCCGCGGGAATGAGGTCGCCGATGCGATCACAGGGTCGGCGGCGGCCGCTCAACGCCCTGCCGCCCCTGCGCCCGGAGTCGCACCCGGCGCCGATCCGACCGGAGCCCCGGATCGCACGAGCTCGGCGCCGCCCTCGGCCGCGCGAACCTCCCAGCGCGTGGCACGCTCGACGAGCCCCTGATCGAGGTCGTCGAGCGTCGTCGTCGTGATGAAGGCCTGGGGCAGTGCCGCGATTCGTCGGACGAGGTGCGATCGACGTTCCGGGTCCAGCTCCGAGAAGACATCGTCGAGGAGCAGGAGCGGAGGCCGGCCATCCAGGGCGGTGAGGAGATCCAGCTCGGCCAGCTTGAACGCCAGGATCGCCGTCCGCTGCTGGCCGCGCGACGCGAATCCGGCCAGGTCGCGGCCGGCCAGCTCGAAGGCGAGGTCGTCCCGGTGTGGACCGACCAGGGTCGAGCCGTTCCAGACCTCCTTCTCGGCCGTCTCGGCCAGACGCCGGGCCAGCGCCTGGTGCGGCGTTTCGCCGGGGCCGCACGGGGCGTTCGTCACATAGCGAATCCCCAGCCGGGTCACGGCCGCCTCCTCGGGAGCAATTTCGCCGTGCGCCTGTCGAAGCGGCTCGGCCAGCTCGTCGAGCAAGGCCAGGCGCGCGCCCACGACGGCCGCTCCCGCCTCCACGAGCGGCCCATTCCAGTAGCGCAGCTCGTCGCGTCCCGCCCGCTCCTCGCGGATCGCCCGAAGCAGGCTGTTCCGCTGCTGGAGGGCTCGCCCGTAGGTCGAGAGGTCGGCGGCGTAGGCGGGCCAGCGCTGGCTGGCAAGCTGGTCGATCGCCGCCCGGCGCAGGCCCGGCGATCCCACCACGAGGAGCATCTCTTCGGGCGCGAACAACACGGCTCGGAACAGTCCGGCCAGGGCCGCCGGGCGACGAGCCACGCCATTGACCCTGATCCGTTTACGTCCCGCGCCGGCGCCCGCCGACCCGGAGCGGACCAGCGCGACCTCGATCGTCTCGTCGCCGGCGCGCCCCTCGACGCGCCCGACGTCACTGCTCCAGCGAATGACTTCTCCGTCGGTCGAGGTGCGATGCGACCGACCCCAGGCCAGGAGGACGATGGCCTCGATCAGGCTGGTCTTTCCGGCGGCGTTCGGGCCGGAGATGAGCTGCGGCCCTGCCCCGAAGACCGCCTCGAGCGAGGCGTAACCACGGAGGTTATCGAGCCGGATGGAGGTCAGCACGTCGGCCCTCGGGTCCCGGACGCCCGTCGCGCAGATCGACGCACCGCCGGGCGCTGCCCTCGCCTCAGGACGTCGTGCGCACCGGCATGACCACGTGAACGTAGTGGTCGTCGCCGATCGGCTTGAAGACCCCGGGGGACAGTGGGCCGTTGAGTTCCAGGGCAAACTGCTCGGCATCGACGTTGGTCAGCACGTCGGCCAGATACCGCGCGTTGAACGCAATCGTGGTCCCATCGCCCTCGACCGCGGCCTCGACCTGTCCGACGTGGTCGCCCACCTCGGCGTTCGCGCTCACCACGATCCCCGCGTCGCCGTTGGTGCCGATCTGGAGCTTGACGATGTTGGCCGACTCGTGGGCGATCAACGCCGCCGGACGAACGGCCCGGAGCAGTTCTTCGCGATCCAGCACGGCGCGCGTGGAGTGGCTCTGCGGCAGGACCTGGTTGTAGTTCGGGAACTGGCCGTCGATGAGACGGCTGATCAGGTCGACGCCTTCTAGGTGGAACAGGACCTGGTTGCGCGCCTGCGCGACCATGAGCTCGACGGGGTCGTCGGTGTCGGCCAGGATGCGAGTGAGTTCATTCAGCGCGCGAGCGGGCACGACGATGCTGATGTCCGACACCGGATCGATCAGCGGGATGGTCTTGACGGCGATCCGATAGTTGTCGGCGGCCGCCAACGTGACGGTCTCACCTTCAAACCGAACCAGAACGCCGGTCAGGATGGGCCGTGCCTCGTCGCTCGCGGCCGCGAAGGCCGTCTCCTCGAGCGCTCGCTTCAGCACGCGCTGGGCAATCCGGGTGGTGGGACGCTCTCCGGCGACCTGGATCGCGGGGAACTCGTCGGCGTCGATTCCCTTGAGGTGCGACTCGAACCGGCCGCAACGCAGGTGGAGGGTCTCGCCGGCCCCGAGCTCGAGATCGACCCTGTCTCCGCCCTGGAGCGAGTTGACGAGGTCGGTCAACAGCTTCGCCGGGACGGTCGTGGCGCCGTCGTCGTCGATCTTTCCCGGGACCCAGTAGGTGATCCCGATCTCGAGGTTCGTCGCCGTCAGCTTCAATCCGGCGTCCTCGGTCTTGAGCAGGACGTTTGCCAGGACGGGCAGCGTGCTCCGCGACGAAACCGCTCGGGTGACGATGGACAGCCCTCGCGCGAGATTCTCCTGCATGACCGAAAGTTTCACGTTGGTCTCCGACAGGTGTGGTCCTGAACGCCGGGGCCGGATCGTCTACCCGCTCGTCCGAACCGGATCGTCGTTGGTAAGGTGTGTATCTTCGCTCTTTCTACTGACTCCGTCATCATCATCATCATCCTGTGGGCAGGGTGGACACTGGTGCAGGGATGAACGCGCCGACCATGTTGATGAGGCGGTGGGTCGGCGGGGATGAAGGCGCCGATCCGGCGGACGAGACGTGGGTCGTCCGTGGACAACGCGGCGAGCCGTTCACCGACGGGCCGGCCGGGGCCATGACCGTCCACACGCAACGCACGGGCTGCGGCCACATCGGCCGGGTTGTCCACCGCGGAGGGACACCCGTCCACCACGCCCCACGACCGACCGGTCGTCAATCGGCGTAGATCAGCTCGCGCACCGCGGCGATCTCGCGCCGGAGCTCGTCATTGCCGGCCGACTCGCGATTGATCTTGTCGCAGGCGTGAAGGACCGTGGAGTGGTCGCGCCCGCCGAGTTCGGCTCCGATCCTGAGCAGGGAGACGTCGGTCTCCGCGCGCATCAGGAACATCGCGATCTGGCGCGGAACCACGATCGCCTTGTCGCGCTTCTGGCCCTTCAGGGCGTCGAGCCCAACCCCGTAGTACTCGGAGACGGCCAGGGCGATCCGCTCCGGGGTCACCTGCCGCTTCTTCGGGTTGTAGAGCACGTTCGAAAGGACCGCCTGGGCGAGCTCGATCGTGATCGGTATGGCACCCATGCTGGCGTAGGCCACGATCCGGTTCAGTGCCCCCTCAAGCTCGCGGATGTTGCTGACGACCTTGCGGGCGATGAACTCGATCACGTCTGACGTGATCGGGACGGAGCCCTCCTCGGCCTTCGCCCGAAGGATCGCGATCCGCGTCTCGAGATCCGGGGCCGTCAGGTCGGCGATGAGGCCCCACTCGAACCGGCTGCGCAGCCGCTCCTCGAGGGTGACGATTCCCTTCGGCGGTCGGTCGGACGACAGGACGATCTGCTTGCCGTCCTCGTGGATCGCATTGAAGGTGTGGAAGAACTCTTCCTGCGTGCGTTCCTTGTCGGCGATGAACTGGATGTCGTCGATCAGGAGCAGGTCGATCCGGCGGTAGCGTGCCCGGAACTCGTCGATCTTGCCCTGCTGGATGCTCGTGATGAACTCGTTGGTGAACTTCTCGGACGTCGCGTAGACGACGCGCTTGCGTGGGAACTTGGCGATGACCTGGTTCCCGATCGCGTGCATCAGGTGCGTCTTGCCCAGACCCACGCCGCCATACAGGAACAGCGGGTTGTAGGCATGTCCCGGCCGCTCGGCCACGGACAGGCTGGCCGCGTGTGCGAGGCGGTTCGCAGAGCCGACGATGAAGTTCGCAAAGGTGTAGCGCGGGTTGAGGAACGAGGCACCGCCCTCGCCGCCGACCCGTGTCGGCTCGACACGGACCTGCTGGGTAGCCGTGATCGCCGGCCCGCCGAAGGTGGTCGCGCTGCTTGGCAAGGACTCGGTGGAACCGTCTGCCTGGTCCGACGCCGCGGGCGCCTGGGCGGTCACGAATTCGACCTGCACGCTGTAACCAACGACACGAGCCAGCGTCTGGCTGATGAGCGACCGATAGCGGGTCTCGAGCCAGTCCTTGGCGAACCCGTTGGGAGCCGCAATCCGAAATCGGTTGTCGTCGACGTCGATGAGCGTCGTGTCGCGCAGCCAGGTCTCGAAATTCGCGGGGGAGAGGCTGATCTGCAGCTCTCCAAGGGCGGCGCGCCAGACCTGCTTCGCGTCCATTCGGTCGATTCGAACCTTTGGTTGACGGGGTGGAGATGGTCGGAATACGGGTTGCGAACCTGAACGACGGGCCGGGGACGCGAAGGCTGGGACCGCTGTCACGGAGGGCGGTCGGCGCCGTCGGCCCAGCCCCCCATGAGGCTTCAGATGGGTCACCCGCGGACGTCCCGGCGCCGAAGGCTCGGGAAGAATAGCACCGGGCAGCGCCGCGCCGCAAGGCGCTTCCAGCATACTCCCATGGAGTATCATCGCAGGAACCATCGCCATGGGGCCAGGCTCAGCCCGGAGATGCCACCCGGGGCCGGCCGCGGTGTTCGTTTGACACCCTCGAACGGGCGGACCTATCATCCCTCGGACGTCGAACGCGCTCTTGCGCCCCTGTGCGCCGGCGCGTTCGTGTGCCTCTCGGGGTTGACACCCACCAGAATCCCCGAGGCCTGATGGAGAGGATCGCGCACAGCTCCGATGAAGCAGACCTACCAGCCCAAGAAGCGCCATCGCGCCAAGGAGCACGGCTTTCGAGCCCGGATGAAGACGACGGGCGGCCGCCGCATCCTCGCGGCGCGCCGGGCTCGCGGTCGCAAGCGCCTCACCGCCTGATCGGGCGCGGCACGGCCTCGCCGCGTCTCGTGATGCTCTCCAGCCGGCGGGATTTCGCGACGATCCAGGAACGTGGGGCCAGCCGGTCCCACCCGCTGCTCGTTGCGAAGTTCGTTCGAACGGGCCTCGATCGAACTCGATTCGGTCTGGCGACCAGTCGGCGCATCGGCAACGCCGTGGCGAGAAATCGAGTGCGGCGCCGACTCAGGGAAGCCCTCCGTTCGATGGATGCCTCGTTCGAGCCCGGCTGGGACGTCCTGATCGTCGCAAGGCCGGCACTGGTCGAGGCAGGCCACGGGGCGCTGATGGAGGCGTTACGGCGATCCCTGGGCCGAGCGGGCGTAATCGGAGGAACGGTATGACGAAGTGGATCGGGGTCAAGCTCATCCACAGCTACCGATTCCTGTTCGCCTGGCTGCCATCCCAATGCCGCTATGAACCCAGTTGCTCCAGGTACGCAGAGCAGGCCATTCTCACGCACGGCCTGCTGCGGGGCAGTTTGATGGGCGCCCGTCGGATCGCACGCTGTCAGCCGTGGGGCGGGAGCGGCTATGACCCGGTTCGTTAATGAGGCCACGTCGAACATGACACCAGCACCAGGCCGGAACTGGCTGCGGCCCGCGCTGCTCATCATCCTCGTCGCGCTCGTGGCGGCCGGCTGCTCCGGGGACGTGGGCGTGCTCCCCGTCCCGAACCCGCTCGTTCCGGTCACGCTGACCCCGGACCCGTGGGGCGTCATCCAGTGGGCCTATACGCCGATCTTTCAGGCGCTCCTCCTCCTCCTGTTCGCCTTCGAGACGATCACGCCGGACGTGGGCCTCGCGATCATCGGAATGACGATCGTCGTCCGCACGCTCCTCGTCCCGCTGATCCGCCGCCAGATGGTCTCGACCCGACGGATCCAGATGATCGCGCCCGAGGTGAAGGAGCTCCAGAAGCGGCACAAGGGCGATCGGGTCAAGCAGCAGCAGGAGGTCAGCGCGCTCTACAAGGAGCGCGGGATCAGCCAGTTCGGTTGCCTCGCGATGATCCTGCCGCTCCTGATCATCATCCCCATGTATACGGTCATCAACCAGGGGTTGCGGAGCCCCGACCCGACCCCGATGCTCCACGTTGCGGGGATCGAACTGATCTCGGTCGACTGCGCCGGCGGGAGCGAGCCATGCGTCGACACGGCGGTCCCCTGGCTCGGCGGCCTGGACGCCAGCGTCCCCTCGACCATCGACATCTTCGGGTTCGGCCTGAGCCTGCTGGCCGTCTTGTACACGGTCATCCAGTTGATGGCATCGCGGATGGCGCTCCCCCCGCACGACCCGGCCAGCACCGATCCGAACATCAAGATCCAGCGCCAGACCATGCTCCTCCTGCCGTTCATGACCGTCCTGTGGGGCGGGGTCATTCCGGCCGGCCTGTACATCTACCTGATCGTATCCACCGTCTATCAGGTGCTCCAGCAGTACCTGACCACCGGCTGGGGCGGCATGTTCCCGCTCTTTGGCTGGACACCCGCCTTTGCCGTCGGTCACACACCGCGCTTCCCGGTCGCCATGCCGGCGGCCGTTTCTTCCACGCGCGCGGCGGGAGCGTCCGCGCCCCAGATCACTGCCCGATCCACGCCCGCCGCACGGGCCGCCTCCGCAGCGCGGACGGTGCGCCCAGCCCAGCGCGGTCGCCAGGGTCGACGAGGGAGACGACGATGAGTTCATACCGGGAGTTCACCGGAAAATCGGTCGAGGACGCCCTGCGCCAGGCGCGGGAGGCCTTCGGCGTCGGCCTCGACGGCCTTGACTTCGAGATCATGACCCCAGGCAGCCGCGGGGTCCTCGGCATGGGCGCTGAGCCCGCCCGGATCCTGGCCGCCTCGCGAGCCGAGCTCGGGGGCGCTGCCCCGAAGCGCGAAGCCGCCGCCGCCACCCCGCTCCCACGCCCGCCCGCCCGGGACGACGCACCCAGCGTTGGGGACCGCGATCGCGGCCCGCGCCGCGACGATCGTGACCGAGACCGCGGCCCCCGCCGCGACGATCAACAGCGCGCTCCGCGCCCCGAGGGTACGGCGGCACGCTCGACTGAAGCCGAGGCGCCCAGCGGCGAAGATCGTGACCGAGACCGCGGCCCCCGCCGCGACGATCGGGAACGACCACCCCGCCGGGACGATCGCCCCCGCCGCGACGATCGGGAACGACCACCCCGCCGGCCCGCGACAGCCGACCTTTCGGCGTCCGAGCTGGCCGAAGTAACGGCTGTCCGCGGGTCCCTCGCGGCCGAGCGAGCGGAGCTCGAGGCGTCCGAAGCCTCGCCCGAGGCCCTCGCGGCCGCGAAGGCGATCCTCGATGAGCTGATGACCCATCTCGGGTTTGCGGTCGAGGTCGAGGTCGAGACGGGCGAGTCGAGCCGACTCAACGTCGTCGCAGTCGGCGACGAGAAGGAGGCGCTGGGCGCCCTGATCGGACGAAAGGGCGAGCGACTGTCCGCGTTGCAGCACCTGGTCAACCTGATGCTGTCGAAGCGGATGGGCGCATGGACCCGCGTCCTCGTCGATGTCGAGGACTATCGCGGGCGGCGCGAGCGCCAGCTGCGCGACATCGCGCTCCGCGCGGCGGCCCGCGTTGTCGAGACCGGCAAGATGCTGCAGCTGGAGCCGATGCCGGCCCTGGAGCGGCGCTGGGTGCACATTGCCCTCCGCGATCAACCGGGAGTCGCGACCCAGTCCATCGGCGAGGAGCCGAACCGGCGGATTATCGTCGTGCCGATCGAGGCATAGCGGATCTGCCTGCACCCGAACGTACGGCTGTACAACGCGACGCAACGATGCCATGGTCCGACGCGTCTGTACTGCCGAATACGGCCCGTAGCGGGTCGACTGCTAGGATGACCGCACGATGACTTCGGCCAGCGACGCCCAGCCGATCGCCGACACCCCGCTCGTAAACACTCGCTTCAGCAATCGGCGTTGGCCCGTCCTGGCCGCGTTCCTGTTCGGGCTTGTGGCCGTCTTCGCGCTGAGCGCGGGCGCCCTGCTCGCGTTCGAGGCGCAGTACCAGGGCCGTGTTCTTCCGGGCGTGCGGGTCGGGTCGATTGACCTGGCCGGGCTGTCGCCCGATCAGGCCGCCGCCCGGCTGAGCCAGGGTCTCGCCGGATACGCCGACGGGGAACTGGTCCTGGCCGCAGGGGACGTGACCGACACGATTGCCTACGCCGAGTTCGCGCGTCGGGCGAATGTCGATGCCATCGTGGTCCGAGCCATGGCCGTAGGCCGGGACGGCAACCCGGTGGACCGGCTCATCGGCGACCTTCGCACGGCGTTCCGCGGCATCGTCCTTGAGCCGGAGGTCACCTATGACGTGATCGCCCTCGAGCGCGCGATCGGCGCCTTCGCCGCGCCCCTCGAGCGCACGCCGGTGAACGCGACCGTCACTCGGACCGGCAATGCGTTCACGCTGGGTCACGGCGCGGCAGGTCAGGTCGCCGACCCGGCCTCGGCCCTCGCCGCAGCGATCGTCACCCTGGACCGCCTGGACGCCCCGAAGCGGCTCGACATCGTCGTGCCACTGCGTGTGGTGGAACCCGCCATTTCGACGTCCGAGGCCATCGCCGCACGCGCCCAGGCCGAGCGCATCGCCCAGGCGATCACACTCGTCGACGGAGAGGACAGCTGGTCGATCCCCCAGGAGACGGTCGTGGGCTGGCTCGCGTTCGTGACCACGCCGGAAGGCGAGCTTGAGCCGGTCATCGGCACCCCGGGCGTTACCGGAGCCCTGAGTGAGCTGGCGCCCGGCATGGCCCGCGAGCCGGTCAGCGCGACGTTCCTGTTCGCCAAGGGCGGGGGCGTCGTCGGCGTCCAGGCCGGCGCCGATGGCCGGCAGCTCGACGTCGATGGGACGGCCTTGCTCGTGGCCGACACCCTGCGCAGCCGGGCCGCCGGCACTGATCCAGGCAATATCGCCCCGGCGTTCACGATCACGAAGCCCACCCTCTCGACCGAGGAAGCCGAGAAGACCGCCCCCCTCATGAAGAAGCTCTCGTCCTGGACCACCTACTTCCCGATCGGCGAGAAGAACGGGTTCGGAGCCAACATCTGGATCCCGGCTCGCGATATCGACGGATACGTCGTGGCCCCCGGCGCCTGGTTCGACTTCTGGGCGGCCGTCGGGCCGATCACCCGCGAGCGAGGCTATCGCGACGGCGGAGCGATCATCAACGGCAAGACCGAACCCCAGGGGGCGCTGGCCGGCGGGATCTGCTCGTGCTCGACGACGCTGTTCAATACCGCGCTCAGGGCCGGCCTCGAGATGGGCGCCCGGCGCAACCACTACTACTACATCGACCGCTACCCGATCGGCCTGGACGCGACCGTCTTCAAGAGCAGCTCCGGCTCCGTCCAGACGATGTCGTTCCGCAACGACACCGGAAGTGCCATCCTGATCCGCGGATTCGAGATCAAGAACGGGTCGAAGGGGTACGTCAGGTTCGACCTGTACGGGGTCCCGGACGGCCGCACGGTGTCGTTTTCAACGCCGATCATCAAGGACGTCCGGAAGGCGTCCGATTCGACCGTGTACACGGATGCGCTGCCGGCCGGCACCCGGAAGCGGATCGAGTATCCCGTTGACGGCAAGAAGGTCTGGGTGACGCGTACGGTCCGCGATGCGAACGGCGCGATCATCCACCAGGAAACGTACTACTCGAACTACGCACGGATCACCGGGATCGTCCAGGTTGGAACCGGCGGCTCAACTCCCGCGCCGGCCCCGGCGCCAATCCCTGCGCCGACGCCACCGCCGGAGACCTCGCCGGCGCCGTAACGACGGACCACCCGGCCGCTGCATCGGCGGGCAAGCCGACCCCAACCAGGCGGGCGGAGGAATTGGTGGAGATGGGGGAGAGTCGAACTCCCCGTCCAAAGCCCTTCGGCGGAGACCACTACGAGCGTGTTCGATCATTTTCGTCAACCGTCCGGGCGATGATCGACAACCTCCCGATCGGTCCAGTCACGTGCCTCTAGATCGAGCTTGACCCCGGATTACGCGACGCTCATCCGGGTTGCAGCCCCGCTGAATGACGCTTCCACGACCCGCGGAACTGAGGTCGCTTCCACGCTCACCTTACCGCCTAAGCGGCGAGGGCGAGAGTCGACTGCTTGTTGGCAGTTACTTCGTTTTGCCGCCTGTTTTACGAGGCCTGACGGCACCTCGGCTCGCACTCTCCGTCAACCAGACCCTGTCGAAACCACACATCCCCACAGGACCGAACACCCGTTCGGGCGCTCGGGACCATCGTACCCCGGATTGCCCGGACCGCCAAGCCATCGTCCGGTACCGGCGACTGCTGGTACAGTTGGCGACGGCCGAACCTTCCAAGGACGGGGGACCCACAACCCGGGGCAAACCGCGGATCTATCGCGGCGGCGAAACCCGATCGCCGAGCCCGACAGCTCACCTCGCAGGCCGCCGCGGGCGGATTCGAGGTACACGTGGTGGGCTGGCAACGGGGATCATTCGCAGCAGTCGAAGCGCGTCTGCGCTGGAACCTCTCCTTCGACCTGACCGCGGCCGTCGGCATCGGCGCCACCACGGCACTCGTCGGCGCGCTCCTGCCCACGATCGCCCGCCAGAATGGCCTCCAGCCGCTCGAACTCGCGATGCTGGCGGCCGCGCCCTTCCTGGCCAATCTCCTGGGCATCTTCGCCGGTCGACTCGGCCCACGGTCGCCCAGGCAACTGGGGTTGCTCCGCGCCGCCGGCGCCGGCCTGCTGCTGGCCCTCCTGGCGCCCCTGCCCGCCTCTCCGCTGGTCATCATCGTCGCGGTCGGGTTCTGGATGAGCCTGAGCTTCGGTGGCCCGTTCCACCTGCGGTTGTGGGGCGCGATGTATCCACCGCGGCTCCGCGGACGGATGGTCGGTCTGCTCGGCATGGGCCGGGCCGCGGCCGCGGCCACGGCGGCGCTCGGTGCGGGACTGATTGCCGATCGCCTGGGCGGCCTGACGGCCGTCGCCCTCGGTGGCACCGTCGGCCTTGCCTGCTCCCTTGCGTACCTCGGCATCCGGACGCCGGTCCAGGATGAGGTTCGAGCCTTCTCCGCGCGGGCCTCGCTGAGAGCGATCCGGGAGCGCCCGTTGCTCCGCAAGCTTGTCCTGGCGCAGGCGTTCTACGGCGGCGGGCTGATCGCGGCGTCGCCCCTGTACGCCCTGGTCTACGTGGACCGGCTGGGGCTCCCGCTCTCCGCAGTCGGCGTCCTCGGGATCCTGACGGCCGTGGCGACGACGGCTGCGTTCGTGGCCTGGGGCGTGGTCGCCGACCGGTTCGGATCGTCGGTCGTGATGGCGGCCGGGACCGTGTTCGGCCTTGGCTCCATCGTCACCTACGTCATCGCCCAGGACGTGGCCGTCCTGTGGGTGGGCGCGATCGCCGGTGGCATCGCCAGCGCCTCGATCGACCTAGGCATCTCCTCGTTCATCAGCGACCGGACCCCGATCGAGCGCCGGGCGGCCGCGAGCGCCGGCCTGAACGCGATCACCGGCGCGCGCGGGATCCTCGTGCCGTTCGCTCTGAGCGGCCTGGTCCAGGCCGGTGTCGTGGACGTCACCGGCGGCCTTGCGCTGTGCGCGATCGCCTCGGCCGTGGGTGTGGGCCTGTACGCGCGCCTGCGGCTGGCCGCGCGTCGCGCCGACGCGCATGCGACGCAATCCACGCCCGACCAGCCGGCGAGGGCCGTCGCACAACAAGCGCCATCATCCATCTTCCCTGTCCCCGGCATCAGCGAGGAGTCGGCGGTTACCTAGGCCGGATCGATTCGACCCCGGGCGTCTCCAGCGCGTCCCACGGGCCGGTCGTCGGCACCAGCGCCGGGTACGATGCCGGCCATGCGACTGACCCCCTGGGAAGACGATCGGCTGACGATCTTCGCGGCCGCGGAGCTGGCCCGCCGGCGTCGCGAGCGCGGCGTCGCTCTGAACGCCCCCGAGGCGGTCGCGCTCATCTGCGACGCGATGCTCGAGGCGGCGCGAGCGGCGGCCGACCTGGGCGCGGTGGAAGCCGCGGGCCGCGCCGCGGTCGCGCTCGGCGACGTCATCGACGGGATCCGCGAACTGGTCGACGAGGTGCGTCTCGAGGTGCTGGTCGAGGACGGCGTTCGCCTCGTGGTCCTGCGGGATCCGATCGGAGACGGGACACCTCCGCCGCCGGACGGCCCCGGCGCCATTCGGTCCGAGCGGGAACCCGTGGATCCCGTGGCCGGGCGAGAACGGCGGACCGTCGAGGTCCACAACGGTTCACGCCGGGTGGTCCGGATCTCGTCGCATCACCCCTTCGATCGGGTCAATCCACGGCTCGCGTTCGACCGCATCGCCGCGGTCGGGTTTCGGCTCGATCTGCCGGCCGGTGCCTCCGAACGCTGGGCCCCGGGCGAGACGAAGTCGGTGTCGCTGGTCGCCTACGGTGGCGAGCGTGTCCCGCGAGAAGACCCACCCGGCGCCGCGGGCCGCGCACGATGACCCGGATCTCCCGCGAGGAGTCGCTGGCCCGCTTCGGCCCGTCGACCGGCGACCGGATCCGGCTGGGCGACACGAACCTGTGGGTGCGCGTCGGCGAGGACCGCCAGGCACCCGGGGACGAGCCGATCTGGGGCTACGCCAAGAATCTGCGTGCCGGGATGACCCAGCGGGAACGTGGTGGCCGTCCCGGCGAATCGGAGCTGGACGTGGTGGTGGCCGGGGTCGTCGTGGTCGACCCCGTGGTGGGCGTCGTCAAGGCCGACATCGGGATCAAGGACGGCCGGATCGTGGGAATCGGGCGGGCCGGGAACCCGGACATCAGCGACGGGATCGAACTACCGATCGGTCCGCACACGGCCCCGATCATGGGCTACGGCCTGATCGCCACCCCCGGAGCCGTGGACAGCCACGTCCACACGATCAGCCCTAACCTGATCCCGGCGGCGCTCTCGGCCGGCGTCACCACGCTCATCACCGCCGGCTTCGAGGAGCCGCCCTTCGCGATGGAGCGCATCCTCCAGGGGCTGGAGGCGTGGCCCGTCAACATCGGTCTCCAGGCGGGCGCGCGGAGTGCGGACGACGGCCCCCTTGACGCCCTCGTCGACGCCGGGGCCGTCGGGTTCAAGATCCACGAGGACTACGGCGCCTCCCCCGAGCTGATCGACCATGTTCTCCGCTACGCCGATGCTCGAGATCTGTCGGTCTCCCTGCACACCGACGGGCTTCACGAATCGGCCGAACTCGAGGACACCGTCGCGGCCATCGCCGGGCGGACCGTGCACGCCTATCACGTGGAAGGCTCGGGGGGCGGGCACGTGCCGGATCTCCTGGGCCTCGTCCGGGAGGCGGCAATCATCTGTTCGTCCACCACGCCCACCGTCCCGTGGGGCGTCGCGGCGGCCCGTGAAGCCGTGCCGATGACGCTCATCAACCACGGCGGCGGCTGGGACGTCCCGGGCGACGTGGAGCTCATCCTCGAGCGCGTCCATCCGGCCACGCTGGCCGCCGAGGGCCCCCTGCACGAGCTGGGCGCGATCGCGATCGTGAACTCGGACTCGCAGGGGATGGGCCGGATCATGGAGACGGTCCGGCGGACGCTCCAGCTGGCTCACGTGATGAAGGCCTGGCGCGCCACGGAGGCGGGAACCGGCCATCCCGGGCTGCCCGCCGAGACCGCCGACCCGTACGACGACACCGAACGGGTCCTTCGCTACCTGGCCAAGGTGACCATCGAGCCGGCGATCACCCACGGGATCGCGCACGAGGTGGGCTCGCTGGCGCCGGGTCGGCTGGCCGATATCGTCCTCTGGAAGCCGGCCTGGTTCGGCGCCAAGCCGGAGCTGATTCTCAAGGCGGGCTATCCAGCGTGGGCTCCACTGGGCGATGGCAACGCGAGCGTCGAGCGGGCCGAGCCCACCCGCTATGCCCCCGATTGGGGTGCGATGCCGGCGGCGGCCGCCTCGCTGTCGGTCACGTTCGTATCGGGGGCAGTGGATGTCGCTCGGCTCGCGGGTCGCCTTGGCTCGCGGCGCCGGTTCGTTCCGGTCCGCGGATGCCGCGCGATCACCCGGGCTGATCTGATGTGCAACCGGGCAACCGCGCCGATCGAGATCGATCCGCGCGAAGGCCTCGTCACCCTCGCCGGTCGCCGGCTCGCGGTCGAACCGGTGGGCACCGACTTGCCCCTCAGCCGGCGCTACTTCCTGCGGTAGGGGCGGTTCCGGTCGCCGGTCTGGCTCGCGCCGGTCTGGCTCGCGCCGGTCTGGCTCGCGCCGGTCTG
>ERZ1292633.151-Hain-H41-02um-R1-151-length-92938-cov-20_pt1 | contig 92938 bp, 80 predicted proteins | sample MGYA00564406_ERZ1292633 | MGnify/ENA primary metagenome ERZ1292633 (study PRJEB36523, sample SAMEA6512639) | groundwater metagenome | collected 2019-01-08 | study: AquaDiva: Metagenomics assemblies of 32 groundwater samples
CAGATATTATTTAGGAAGAGTAGTTAAAATTAATTTCACTCAAAATCAGCTCATGGATGCGCTCGCAAAAGTCCAGCCTTTAACGATAGGAAAATTTTCCTGGGCAATCAGTGATATATCTGATCAGCGTAGTCACAGTGAAAATCCCTACATTTTTGGACGTTTATCTAAATTCCATAAGGAAGGACATGTTACAATTGTAGATACAAATTTAAAATCGCAGGTAGATGCTCCACAAAAAAATCTTTTAGCGGCTAGTTCTCCATTTATTTACCTCCCGAAATACTCTGGGCTTGCATATCTTCATGTATGGAATGGGATTCAGGAGACATTGTTTTCTAGTATATTTAAAAAACTAATTGAAGCATATCATGGAAATTTTTTTATTGATTGCCATATTGAGCCTGTGGCAGATTATCGCGCATTCACTTCCAAATTGCGAGAATTTGATGTTTTCACGGAAATATCTGCAAAAGTATATCCTCCAAACCCTTTATTTGGACGTCTTTGGGAAAGTCTAAATGACTATGTTAAAAAGCGAAATGCGTCAGAATTAGCAGTAAAGGAAACCAGTGAAAATGGAAAAGGAACAGGCATTCAAACAAAGATCGCTGAATTAATGAGTACAATTTTAGAGGAACAGGGTAGAGCTCAAATAGCCGATGAAATCGCACCAGCTGATATAACTGATGCTGCTCTCTTAATGGCAGCTGATGGTTATGGGCATGGGAAAGTAACGGGGATTAAGAATGGAAGTAAAATAGTAATAAGAACTTCTGAAACGCAAAAAAATTTTTTGTTTTCTAAAGAACCGATGCCAACTAAATTAGCAGAAGAAGCCGATAAACACTTCAAAAATATAAGTATTGAACGCGATATGGGTCATTAATGAAGATATTAAAATGCTATTTGTTCTGTATAGTTATAAGCTCCGAATTTCTAGTTCTCTTAATTGGCGTTTTTCTCTTTACGCAGCAAGAGTTGATCGGGTTCTTATCCTCAAAAATTTCAGATAATTCCGAGCTCTTAAAATATGTTGCATTATTACCAGCAACATTGGTCGTTTATGTTTTTAAAGAATCTAAAACCTTGCTTTTTCCTAAAGATGATGAGAAGAAAGTTTTGCAAGGATGGCAAGACTATTGGAAATTGAAAATTCGTTTTAATATAGGACTACTTTATTCGATTACATTTGCATTTATTGGAGTAACGGCCCTTATCTTTGGTTTCAAAATTAATGAGCCTGTTGGTTTCACTCTAGTTTTGATTTCTGTAGCAGGGGGCTTAATAGTTGTCGCCCACATATACTTTGCTATAATCAAGTTATCAGAAATTTTCAGATGTAAAAGCTGATTTCTCCCTCTCCAGTTTTCCCCCTACCGCCTTATCGCTCTCAGTATCCCATTGAGTATCTGCGAAGGGGTCGGCGGGCATCCGTGGATATAGGCGTCAACAGGTAGAACATTTCCTACGCCTCCGAGAGAGGCGTAACTGCAACCGAATATCCCACCGTCATAGCCGCAGTCCCCAACCGCCACGACGAGCTTCGGTGAGGCCATCGCGTTATAGGTCCTCTGCAAGGCTATCTCCATGTTCCTTGATACAGGGCCTGTCACCAAAAGCAGATCAGCAAACCTCGGAGATGCCGTAAAATGTATGCCGAAGCGCTCGCAGTCATAGACAGAGTTGGTGATTGCGCTTATCTCAAGCTCGCACGCATTACAAGAGCCTGCATCGACAAACCTTATGGTGACGGATCTGCTGAAGCGCTTCAAGACCTCCTGCTCAAGTGCGGTCCCTGTAAGGGTCACCCGCGCCTCTTCGAGCTTGTCAAGAGGCTCTGTGACTATCCCAGTTCTCAATATCTGATGTAGTATCTTAAGCATATCTGCCCTTAAAGGTCGTGTCCTGAGTAAGACTGATTGAAGCTTTTGTTGCATAGCGGAAAGTCAGGGACTATATTGCCCCTTATCGCCTGCTCGATGGCAAGCCAGTTCATGCTTGACGGGTCGCGGACCATACACCTGTTTATCCCTGTCTCATTGTCTGACTGCACCCAATAGACGATCTCACCGCGCCATCCTTCAACGACTGAAAGGCCTGTGCTGTCAGGCTCCGGCGGGGTCCAGGGGGATACAATAGGGCCGGCAGGCAGAACGATCAGCATCTCTCTGACGAGCCTGAAAGACTCTCTCACCTCTTCGATCCTCACCCAGGCCCTTGCGTGCACGTCCCCTGAGCTTAGGCATGGCACGTTCGGGACGATCTTGTTATATGGAAGAAACGGGTTTTGCAGGCGTGCGTCAAGCCTCTGCCCGCTCGACCTTGCGACGAAGCCTACGACACCGAGCGCCTTTGCGATCTCAGGTTTCAATATCCCTGTGCCGTAGACCCTGTCTTCAAGTGACGGGTTGTCTTCGTAAATCCTGACAAGCCTCTCGAATGCGACGGAGACCTCTTCAAGTACGGATATAACTGCCTCAACGCGCTTTATTGTTATATCAACAGAGACGCCGCCGAGAACGATACGGTCCATCATGAGCCTGTGGCCGAAGGCCTGTTTATTCGCCCTTAATATCTTTTCCCTGAGTATCGAGAACTGGTAATGGAGGAATGCGAAGGCGGCGTCGTTGCATATCGCGCCTATGTCGCCAAGGTGGTTTCCTATCCGCTCCATCTCTATCATCGCTGCGCGAAGATACATCGCCCTGTCAGGCGGAACGCAGCCTGATGCCTGCTCGACAGCCATGCAGAAGGCTACTGCGTGCGCTACAGTAGAATCTCCTGAGACCCTGCCGGCGAGGCGCACAGCCGCTTCCCATGTGAGCGACTCGAACCGTTTTTCTATCCCCTTGTGCACATAACCGAAACGGGTCTCAAGGTTTATAATGTCTTCGCCGACAGACTGGAACCTGAAGTGCCCTGGTTCTATGATGCCCGCGTGAACAGGCCCCACAGCTATCTCGAATACACCCTCGCCCTCTGCCTTTGCCCAACCGTAGTCGCCATCGACACGGCCGAGTGGCTTGGAAGCATCGAATGTCTTTCTGAGAGGATAGGCGTCTGAAGGCCAGTCTTCGTGCTTTATCCAAGGCCTCAGATCGGGATGGCCTTGTGGCTTTATGCCCATCAGGCTTTCGATCTGCCTCTCAAGCCTGTACGCGCCGGGGTAGTATCCGGTTATGGTCGGGAACGACGGGTCGATCGAGGGAAGCTCTGCTTTGATGAGAAGATAATCTGGCCCTTCGTTATACGCCGCATAGACGCCGAACCCCCTGCCTGATCCTGACTCGTCAGAGGCCCACTCGGCAAAGAGCCTGAAGCCTGCCTCTTTCAATATCCCGGCGGCGGTAGCAAAGGCGCTGGAGTCAACGACGCAAACAGCCGCTCCGCTGACTCTCCCGTCTATCGGAGAGGCGGCCCTGCCTGTGCACTTTTCAATGACAGCTTTTATTATCTCCTGCAGTCTATCGCTCATCTTACCAAAAGCTCCACAGCCTGATGAAACCACTGGCTCAAAAATATCGGAAGGTAAAGGCCAAGGATGAGTATCAGGATCATGTGCACCGCAACCGGCACGAGCGCGGCCTTTACAGACTTGTGATCAGGGCGGGCCTTGCCGAATACCATCGGCATTACCCTGGAAAAAAGCGCCGCAAATGCGACTGCTATGCCGATCAGAAAGAACGGGATGAAGTAAGGCGCGTCCTTCATGGCCGCGCTCAGTATCAGGAACTCGCTCGCGAAGACCCCGAACGGCGGCATCCCTGCTATCGCGACTACGCCGAAGATAAGCCCCCAGCCTACCGCAGGGTTGCCTTTTATCAGGCCGCCTATCTTCGACATCTCCTGTGTCGAGTGCATCTGCGAGGCGTGGCCTACCGTGAAAAATATCGACGTCTTTGTGAGAGAATGGACGAGCATGTGGAGTAGCCCTCCGAAGGTAGCAACAGGCCCGCCAAGCCCGAATGCGAACGTGGCGATACCCATGTGCTCGATAGACGAATAAGCGAACATCCTTTTGATGTCTTTTTGCCTGAGGAGCGAAAAAGACGCAACAAGGATCGAGATCAGCCCGAAGACCATCATTATATAGCCTGCCTTGTGGCTGTGGGTAGCTCCGTCGACAAGCACCTTGCACCTGATGAGAGCGTAGAGCGCGACGTTAAGTAATAACCCTGAGAGAACGGCTGAGATCGGCGTCGGGCCTTCGCTGTGCGCATCAGGGAGCCAGTTGTGCAGAGGCACAAGTCCGACCTTCGTGCCGTATCCGACCATGAAGAATACGAAGGCCAGCGAGAGGACAGTCGGGTCGAGCCTGTCGGCGACAGCGCTCAGGTTCGTCCAGAGGAGGCCGTTTGTCCCTTCGCCGAAGATCTTTTCAGAGGCGAAGTAAAGAAGTACCGTGCCGAAAAGGGCCTGCGCGATCCCTACGCCGCAAAGGATGAAGTACTTCCACGCGGCCTCTACAGCCGCTGGCGTGCGGTAGAGCGAGACAAGGAGGACGGTCGCAAGGGTAGCAAGCTCCATCGCTATCCACAGGACGCCGACGTTGTTGGTAAGGAGCGCAAGGAGCATGGCGAAGATGAAGAGCTGGTACATGGCGTGGTAGAAGCGCATGCCCCTGTGGCCCACCTTGCCGCGGCTCCTCTCAACTGCCATGTAACGCCTGCTGAAGACAGCGGTCGTCATAGAGACGAAGGCTGTCAGCACCGCAAGATAGACGTTGAAGGCATCGACAAAGAAAAAACCGTCGCTCGTGATCATAGGCCCGTTCTCATAGACGCCGAGCGCGAGAAGAACGCTTAAGCCGAACGTCGCGGCCGAGCAGAGTATATTGACCTCTGGCGCCAGCTTTCTGTCCCCGATAAACGCGAGAACTGCCGCACCCCCTAGACTCACTCCGAGAAGTATCAAAATGATCATATCAGCCCTGACAACCGATTATTGCGCCCACATCTCTATTCCTCTTCCTTGAGCTTTTCCATCGCCTTCAGATCGAGGCTGTCAAATGTCGTGCGAATCTGAAAAAAGAATATGCCGAAGACAAACGCGGCGATGAGCAGGTCGAGCGCTACTCCCAGCTCTACGACAAGTGGCATCCCGTTGGTAGCGCTCGTAGCGGCGAAGAACAGGCCGTTTTCCAGCGCGAGAAACCCTATCATCTGCGTTACCGCCTTCTTGCGCGTTATCATCATCAGGAGGCCGAGCATAACGGTGGCAAGCGCTACGGCAAGCGTCGAGCGCGTCATAAAGCCGGAAAGCTCCGTTATCGGCGCGGTTAAGTGGTACGAGAATATCACCAGCGCTATGCCTATCATCATAGTAGTCGGGATGTTGACCAGATCCTCGACCTCCTTATGTATCTTCATCCGGTGGATAAGGACATAAAGGATGTAGGGGAGAACTATGACCTTGAGCGCCAGCGTCAGGACAGCCGAGATATAGAGGTGGTGGAGGCCTGACGAGTACCCCACTACGGCTGTGCTGATCGAGAGAAAGAGTCCCTGCCACGCGAACAGATGGAGGAGCCCGTAGATCCTCCGCTGCATCAGGAGGCCGAAGGCCGTAAGGAGTATCAGCGCGGCGAGAACGCCGTTTAACTGCGCCGCAAAGGGTACCTCGTTCATCTCATCACTCCAGTATGAAGAATGAAAGCATGCCAAGCGTTGCGAAAAGGAAGGCTGAGCCCAGGAATTCCGGGACCCTGAATATCCGCATCTTGGCCATAACGGTCTCTATCGCTACTATGAAAACGCCGATGAACGCGAGCTTGACGCCAAGGAGAAGAAACGAGAGAGGCAGCATTGTAGCGTCGCCCTTCATCGCTATCCCCCACGGTAAAAAGCACGATATCGCGATTGCCGCGAAGAGAAAGAGCTTCATCATGCCCGCCCATTCGATAAGGGCGAGGTGGCGGCCTGAATACTCAAGGACCATAGCCTCGTGTATCATCGTCAGCTCAAGGTGAGTGGCCGGGTTGTCAACCGGGATCCTGCCGGTCTCCGCAAGGGCCACGAGCACGAACGAGAGGAGAGCGAACGCCAGAGATGGCCTGAGCAGCACCGGATCCATGGTCATGACGTGCGCCATCTGCGAAAGCGACGTTGAGTTGGAGACGAGCGAAACGGTAAAGATCGACATGAGCATGGCAGGCTCGGCAAGCGAAGCCACCATCATCTCACGGCTCGCACCCATGCCGCCGAAGGCGGTGCCTATATCCATGCCGGCGAGGGCTAAAAAGAACCTGGCGATGGCGAAGAGCGCGACAAGGGCTATGATGTCTGAGGCCGCAGAGAGCGGCAGGTCGACTGAGATTACAGGTATGATAGCGCCGGCCATTACGACCGCGCCAAATACGATGTAAGGCGTCGCCGTGAATATCCACGAAGCGTTCTGGGCAAGGACCGTGTCCTTCATCAGGAGCCTTGATATGTCCCTGAGCGGCTGAAAGACCCCTGCTGAGGCCCTGCCTTGCGACCAGCATTTGAGGACCCTGACCCATCCGACGAAGATCGGCGCGGCTACAAGGATAGTGAGAACCTGAAGACCCTCAAGGAGTATCGGAGAGATATTGTCTGTCATGCGACCACCAATAGCACGATGAGGGTTATGAATGAATATAGAAGATATATCTGTATCCTGCCGTGCTGAAGCCTTCCCGCCCTCCGGGCGATCCAGAAAGAGACGTCAGCGAAAGGCTTGTAGCATATCTGCCAGAGGCGGTCCCTTACCTTCAGCTGATAATTGAACTTGTTATGGAACATCGGCAGATACTGGTTAGAGCCGTACTTGACCGTCTCTTTTATGTTGAATAGAAACCCGTATATCCTCCTCGTCGGCATGGAGAAGGACGTTGAGTTGTACTGCATCCTGCTGGTGAGCTTTGCGAAGCCGCAATCCCACGTAGGGACCCTTCGAACCGAGCCGCCCCTTGAATGGAAGACGAGATAGACTATCGCGATGACTATGATGATGCCGATGAAGATGATCGGCGGCGAGTATGAGGCGCGCTCTGCCGCGACAGGGGTAAGCCAGAGCCACCCGAAGGCCCCGGCCGAGGCTGAGATGTTCGCACCGAACATCGTCTCGGGTATTATGTCCATCCAGCCTATGACGAAGGTCGGCAAGACTCCGAGGGCAAGGCAGGCAACAGCCGCCATGAGCATGCCGATCTTCATCGGCCAGTTTGCCTCGTGCGCTTCAGTCTGATGCTCGCCCCTCCATTTTCCGAGGAAGGTAACGCCGTAAACCTTGATGAAGCACCTGGCTCCAAGCGCGCCTGTAAGCGCTACAAGCGCCGCGCCAAGCGGTATCAAGAGGTTGAGTATCGGGCTCGGCAAGGCCGGAGATAGCAGGAACGACTGAAAGGTGAGCCACTCTGATACAAAACCGTTGAAAGGCGGGAGGCTGGAAATCGAGAGGCACCCTACGAGAAAAAGAGGCGAGGTCCATTTGAGCTTGTGGATGAGGCCGCCCATAGACTCCATGTTGCGCTCGGCCGTTGCGTGGAGCACAGAGCCTGCACCCATGAAGAGAAGCCCCTTGAACATGGCGTGGTTGAGGCTATGGTAGAGCCCTGCTATTAAGGCAAGGGAGGCCAGAACGCCCATGCCGAAGGACTTGTATATCATCGCAAGGCCGACGCATACGAGTATTATGCCGATATTCTCTACTGATGAATAGGCGAGAAGCCTCTTAAGATCGTTCTGCATGAGGGCGTAGAGTATGCCAAGGAGGGCTGAGGCAAGGCCGAATACAAGCACGACTCCTCCCCAGCGCCAGTCCGGGGCGTGGAGCAGGTCGAAGCCGACGCGTATTATCCCGTATATGGCCGTCTTCAGCATGACGCCGCTCATGAGCGCTGATACGTTACTCGGCGCAACTGGGTGTGCCTCAGGGAGCCAGGCGTGCAAAGGAAAAACGCCGGCCTTTGCGGCAAACCCGAAAAAAGCCATGAAGAAGGCGAGGGACGCCCATCCGTGAGATATGCCTGACTCCCTCATAGCTGAGAATGTATAGCCTGAGAAGCTCTCGAAGCCCTTTGCAAACCCTGCCATCAGACCGAATGAAAGGAGTATGAAGAGAGCGCCTATGTGCGCGACGAGCAGGTACAGGAAGGCGGCCCTCCTGTTCTGGGCGTGTTCGTCCTCGAAACATACCAGAAAATAGGAGGAGACAGCCATCAGCTCCCACGAGATCATGAAGAAGTACGCGTCGTCGGAAAGGAGGACCAGAAGCATCCCTGCCATGAAGAGACAGTAGAAGACGACAAGCCTTGTGACCGACCTCTGCCCGACAAAGGCCCTGACATAACCTATCGAATAGATCGATACCATCAACCCCAGCAGGGCTATGATGACGACAAAAAAACCTGAGAGAGGGTCAAAACGCAGATAAAACGGGAGGTCAGGCAGACCTATCGGAAGAATCAGAGAATCGGTCGCACCTGAGCTTACGATCAGGAACCCGGCCAGAAGAGCGATGAGAGATGCGACAGACGCTGAGACGAAGGAGAAGGATATCAAAAGGTTCTGGCGGCTGGAGATGATCGGTGCTACGGCTGCTGTCGCCAGCAGGATAATAATGGCGACAATCGATAGAACCAGCGGGGAGAACACTAACACCAGAGCGCCCCCTTCCACGCATAGTGGCTATCAGGGGTTGGACCGTCATTTACCGGTTGTCTTGAAAATTCTCTTGAAAAAAGAGGCCTTGAGGCAATATCGTCTTCGTCCATGTTACCCGTTATAAGAATATGGATTTTCGCCTGACACCCGATAAAACTAAAAAATCTGCGAAGACCTGCAAGCGAGGCACCTCTTTCAGGTCAACCTGCAAATGCTCCGCTGTCATCCGCCATGATCCTTCGGATGATACGGCTTGCATCGAATCGTTATCTCAAAGAACAGCTATAAAAAAACAGATCAGCCATATAAACCGGACACCTGCACCTGAGAAGCACTTGGGCCGGATGGGAGCAGATCGCTTTTTGATGCGCCATGAACCCCTAAAGATTATCGCAATTCATAGTTTGCTTGTCAAGACGGAATTGCTAGACGGAATTGAGAGAGATGTGGGTTTTTACAGGACTTTCACCTGATCGGCCTTATAAGCGCTACGGCCTGGCGTTTCGTAGAGGCTAGCGAAGGCAAGTACTTGACTATACACCCCAAGAGACGTTTCCACTTGACAGTTTGATCTGTATCCAATAAGATAGTAATCAATTACTATCTTATTGGAGAATTAAATGCAACCTAGCACTAAACACCTTCCTGCGGACGAGCGCCGAGCTGTCACGGTCGAGGCGGTCGTCGAACTGGCCGCAGAGCAGAACCCGAGCGAGATTACAACGGCGGCTATTGCAAAACGCATGCACCTGACCCAGGGCGCGCTCTTTCGCCACTTTCCTAATAAAGACGCGATCTGGCAGGCGGTGATAAAATGGATTGCCGAGCAGCTGCTCGCCCGCACTGACAAGGCCGCATCGAGTTCCGCCTCGCCGCTCTCAGCACTTGAGGCGATGTTCATAACGCACATCGATTTTATCGTCAAGCACCCTGGGATCCCGCGGATGCTCCTTAGCGAGCTTCAACGCCACGAAGAGACACCGGCAAAGACTATCGTGCAGACGCTGATAAGCGGCTATAGAAAGCGCCTGAGCATCCTCATAGATAAAGGCAAGTCGCAGGGAGAACTGGACAAGGGTATCGACTCTGAAGCTGCGGCCACACTCTTCATAGGGATGATCCAGGGTCTGGTCATACAATCCTTGCTGGCCGGGGATATCGAACAACTGCGGAAGGACGCGCCAAGGGCCTTCGCCGTATATCGACGCGGCATAAGGATCTGCAAATGAAACTTCTGAACATGCAAAAACGAACGCTCGCTTTAATAGGCGTGGTCATACCGCTACTCGCCCTTTTTGTATATGTCGCCCTGCGTTCCGGGCCTCTGGCCCCTGTTCCGGTTACCGTGATCACAATCGAGAGCCGCTCGATCTCACCTGCGCTTTTCGGCATAGGCATTGTCGAGGCCCGCTACACCTATAGGATCGGGCCGACCGTTGCTGGAAGGATCAGACGGGTCGATGTGAATGTCGGCGACAGGGTCAAGGCAGGCCAACTCCTCGGTGAGATGGACCCTGTGGACCTTGATGACCGTGTCATATCACAAGAAGCCGCTTCTAAGCGCATAGAGGCCTCTGTGCTGGCTGCCGAGTCCCAGGTGCGCGACACCGCAGCCCGTTTCAACTATGCGGACACGCAGGCTAAGCGCTACGAAAAACTCCTTCAAACCGGCTCGGTAGCCGAGGTGGCGGCTGAAACCAAACAACAGGAGCGCCTTGTTGCAGAGGCGTCCCTCGCCACTGCCCGCGCCAATCTGGATGCGTCTCGTCAGGATCTGGCACGGGTACGCGCCGACCGCGAGGGCCTTGGCAAGCAGAGAGCCAACCTTAGATTGATAGCGCCTGTAGACGGCCTTGTCATTACGCGCCAGGCAGACCCGGGCACTACTGTTGTCGCAGGCCAGGCTGTCATCGAGGTAATAGACCCCAAGAGCCTCTGGATCAATGTACGATTTAATCAGCTCAGCTCTTCCGCCCTCTTACAGGGGCTACCGGCCGGCATCGTGCTGCGCTCAAAATCTGAAGAGTCCATCACCGGCCGGATACTGCGTGTGGAGCCGTTGGCTGACGCGGTCACTGAAGAGACTCTGGCCAAGGTGATATTCGACGGACTGTCTGAGCCATTGCAGACTGTCGGCGAATTAGCAGAGGTCACAGTTATGCTTCCTCCTCTGTCTGCCGCTATGGTAGTGCCTAATGCCGGTATACAGAGGGTCGATGGCCGCATTGGCGTATGGCTGATCGATGATGGAGGCCTGCGCTTCGCTCCGGTAAAGACAGGCGCTACAGATTTAGACGGCATGGTGCAGGCCGTAGAAGGCCTGAGAACAGGCGAGCGTGTTGTTATCTACAGCCAGCGGACTCTAAGTGCAAAGAGCCGCGTAAAGATCGTAGATCGCCTGCCAGGGGTCTCGCCAGGGGTCTCACAATGATCAGCCTCGCAGGGCGCGACATACTCCACTCCTGGGGCAAGTTCGTCTTTACCGGCATCGGGCTGGGGCTTCTGATCGGCGTGACGCTGACAATGGCCGGGGTCTACCGCGGCATGGTCGACGACGCCAAGGCCCTGCTCGATAACAGCGGCGCAGATCTGTGGGTAGTCCAAAAGGACACGCTCGGCCCGTACGCCGAACCCTCATCTATATATGACGATGTCTATCGCGGCGTCCTCGGCATGCCAGGGGTCGAGCGTGCCGCCAATATAACGTATCTGACGATGCAGGTGCGCCGTGTCGAGAGCGATGTGCGCGCCATGGTAGTCGGCGTCGTGCCCGGCGGACCAGGGGAACCGGGCCAGCCAGGCTATCTTGTCGCAGGGCGCAGGATCACTCGCGGCCATTATGAGGCGGTTGCGGATGTCGCGACAGGGTTCAAGCTCGGCGAGCGCATCAAGGTGCGCCGCAACCTCTTCACAGTGGTCGGGCTGACAAGGCGCATGGTATCTTCCGGCGGCGATCCGATGTTGTTTATACCGCTAAAAGACGCTCAGGAAGCCCAGTTCCTCAAGGATAATGACTCTATCGTCCAGCAGCGCCGCCGCACCTTCGCGAATCCGGCCTTTAACCGGCCGGGAGTTCCAGGCCTGGCGGATGCTGTTATCGCTTCTCAAAGCGCGAACCCTTATGTAAATGCCGTACTCGTTCAGATCAGGCCGGGATACGCGCCGGATGATGTAGCCGAGCCTATCCGCCGCTGGAAAAGGCTTCAGGTATACACCCGGGCGCAGATGGAAGGGATACTTGTCGGCAAGCTGATCGCCACATCGGCAAAGCAGATAGGCATGTTCCTGGTGATACTCGCCATAGTAAGCGCGGCTATCGTAGCTTTCATCATCTATACTCTGACGCTGGGAAAGGTCCGCGAGATAGCGGTATTGAAACTCATCGGCACGAGGAACCGCACCATTGCCTTTATGATACTTCAGCAGGCTGTAGGCCTCGGCGTTATCGGCTTCGTTGTCGGCAAGATCGCCGCTACCTTTTGGGCGCCGATATTTCCGAAATATGTCCTGCTCGAACCGGGGGACGCTGTGCGCGGGTTTGTTGCCGTGGTGGTGATATGCGTTCTTGCAAGCGTGCTTGCCATCCGCGCCGCGCTAAAGGTAGACCCTGCGGAGGCTATAGGTGGCTGATACGCACTCAAGAGGGATCCGCATAAGTGGGTTACGGAAGCGCTACGGTAAGGGTGAGACAGCCGTCGACGCGCTCAAGGGAGTTGATATGCAGGTAGCTCCGGGCGAGGTAGTCGGCCTCATCGGCCCTTCAGGCTCGGGAAAGAGCACGCTGCTTAAGTGCCTTGGCGCGGTTATCGAACCTACGGCCGGGCGGATGACGCTCGGCACGGACGTGATCTACGAAGACGGGTGGAAGATCCCTGACCTTCGCGCGCTTCGCCGCGACAATATCGGCTTCGTCTTCCAGGTCCCGTACCTGATCCCTTTTCTCGATGTCACGGATAACATCGCGCTTTTGCCGATGCTGGCCGGGCGCTCCAACTCTGAGTCCCGCCAGCGGGCGCTCGAGCTTTTAAAGGCGCTCGATGTCGCGCATCGGGCCAGAGCCATGCCGTCGCAGCTCTCAGGCGGCGAACAGCAGCGGGTCGCGATCGCCAGGGCGCTGGTCAACCGGCCGCCGATAATCCTTGCCGATGAGCCTACTGCGCCCTTGGACAGCGAGCGGGCGCTGTCCGTGATACGCATACTCAATCAGATGGCACGGCAATACGAGACAGCCGTAATCGTCGTCACTCATGACGAGAAGATCGTCCCGACCTTCAAACGCATATACCATATCCGTGACGGCCGCACACATGAAGAAGCCGGCGAGGGGCGGGCTTTTGAATAAAGCCGTGAACTAACCTAGGAGAAGGGATTATGAAAGGAAGACGCTTTACAGGATTTATCGTGGCGGCAGGACTCTTTTTTGGCGCGGCAAGCGGCGTTGCCCTGGCCGAGACAGGCACTGAGACGGTCAAAGAGCTTGCCCTGAGGAAGATCATGAAAGATCTGGGCGCCAACATGCAGGTCATCACCGACGGCATATCCCGTGAGGACTGGCCGCTTATCGAAAAAACCGCTCCGCTGATCGCGGACCATCCGCAGCCGCCGTTGACGGAAAAGATGCGTATTATCGGTTTCATGGGCGGGGATATGGGCAGATTCAAGGGTTATGATGGAGAGACCCACAAGGCTGCGGAGGTTCTAAAACAAGTCGCCGGGACACAAGACGGGCAAGAGGTCATTGCCGCGTTCCAGAGACTTCAGATGACATGCTACGGCTGTCATCATGATTTTCGCCAGACCTTTTTAAAACACTTCTACCCGACGCGCTGATAACTTACAGGGAAAAAGCAGGTATTAACAGTCGGTTCAAGGTTGTTAATGCCTGCTTAAATTACCTGTGGCCGGAGAGGGCAATAAAAAAGAAGAACGATGTGATGCTGTCGAGGTCCTACGCTATAACTCGGGACGGATGGCGCAGGGGCGAACTATGGACGGTCTCAGGGCTGGCTCGCATGAACAAAGCCGACGACCTCTGTTGACAGGCTCTTATCGGAGCTTTAAAAGAAAATGACTGTATTTGAGTTGCTGTCCATAGAAAAGGGGCTACGCAAAATCTTGTAACTCAGCGATTTAACAGGTGCGCCCAGGTCGATTGGATATCTTTTTTGGCTATCCCCGGCTTGGAATATTATCTCTGGTATTGTCCATCTTGCCTTAAGGCTCGGTGGCCTGTAGGTCGACTCCGACCATCAGAATCGTTGACCGAGGTGCGCCCTGCACAGATGCTATTTTTTAAAACGACGGTTCTCGTTGCCGAGTCTGACCGCGTGCATAGTGTAAAATTTTTTTACAAAGTGTAAAAAGATTTTACACTTTTTCGTTCTAAGAAAATCCATCGAATTTTAAAGCCTAATAAAACCAGCTATTTAAAAAAGGAGTGCCATTGGCTCGTTTCTTGCATATATTAGTCATACATACGCATGGTTTTAAGAGAGTTACAAATCGGCTCCTAAACAATCGGAGGTTCCATGTTTAAAAAGATACTTCTCTCAAGCATTATAGCAGCGGCTTTTTTAATGAGCTCTTCAGAGAAAGCACAGGCAATAATCGTAAACCCTGCCCCACTCTTATTGAATGACGACACAGACGCTTCCATATTCAGTCCAACCAGCTCAAGTATCGGTTTCGCCACTAAATATGATATAACGACGACGCTGCCGTCAGGCTGGTTTAGCGTTTTTGGTTTCTATTACGTAACAGACCCCTCGACTAAAATCACTGTCTTTGGATCAGAAGACACAAGGACATTGCCACAATCCGCTTCAATCGACTTCAACAGCGGCAACGTCTATGACCTTGACGATGGAGGATCTATACAGTCGAGTTTCCTCGCACAAGCCGGCAGCGGTATCGGCTTTTTTCAGTATTATTACAATTCCGACCCGGTTCCTTACACACTAATGGAAAATTCAGAGGCCTACCTTAACATAGACGGATTAGATGCGTTTGCCGCCTTTCAGTATAAGAGCTACTCTAACGCATACCTGGTCGGTTTTAATCATCCGCCATCAAACACTTTTCTCAGCTACGAAGTCGTCGGAGGGATTACTCCTGTTCCCGAGCCATCTACGCTCATCTTGCTCGGGTCCGGAGCAGTTGCCTTAGGCTTTTTCAACAGGAAGAGATCGGTCTCAAGAGGGAAAAAAAGCGCATAACGCCTAGGGTGGATCTAAGCCTCACCCTTTGCAAGTAAAATCTATCCCTGCGCAAGGCTCGGAACTCGCTGGTTATGAGTTGCCGATGCCTTGCTAGGGATTTTTTATTTAGTCTAGTAGGTGGGCCGAGCCCACCTACGAAACTGAGGATCAAATTTAATGTGAAGTTTCTGTAAAAACTAAAAGAGGCAGGCATTAGGTAAAAACAGATTGCAGGCAAAAAAAAGACAGGCATCAGATGGACTGTTTTTCTCTAATCCGTCGGCTTGACAGGTTCAAGACCCTTCCGAGTTCACCCCTTCTGACTCCTTCGGGTTCTGTCGGTTCAGCGACGAAACCCATTCGGTCTTGACGCCTTTTGAGCCTCCTTAGGTGGTTTGCACGCACCCTGCGGATGAGAATTACGTTTTCGCGCGTTAGTCCAATCAACGCCTGTCAACTCTCTCTACTTATATTTTACCACAAAGGCTGATTTTTGCAACTGGACAGGGAAGAGTTAAGGACTCGTTTTGACTGGATAAATTATATATCCGAAAAAGGTTCTAGCCTATCCTTAAGGCGTGACCTCGGATAGTCTTTCAACCTGTTTTTGAGCTTGTTTTGAGATGGCTTTTCAGGCTGATCTTACGTCTGATCGGATACGGCTTTTTAGATGCTTTTATTTGAGATGAAAGGGCAAGATAAAAACGAGTCTTAAAGGGCGCATAAAAGGCTTTAAGCTTTTAACGTGATTTGGCTAACTCTCGGCAGTTATGTCCCAAGGGGCAATTGCAGGCATGGAAAAGGCCTTTTATTAAAGTATAAAAGGCCTTAAAAAAGTAGGGCGAACCAGTTCTGGAGAAGAGGGGTTTGATAGGTGGTAGCCCAGAGGGTGTTTCAGGCTTCCGGCATCTCCGTTAGGAGGTCGGCTTGCTCACCGCAACCCGGAAGGGCCCCTATTCGTTCTAACTGAAGCTCATCTCCATCTTATGACCGGCTCACCCTTACCTATATAATACCGCTGAAGAGGCAAAAAGTCAATCGACTGGGACTGGCAGAAAGGTCAGGCAGGGGGCCGCGTCTTCCATCTCCTGTGGACCCAGAACCACTGGTCAGGGTAACTTCGTATCATATCCTCGACAGCCTTTGTCATAAGCCCGGTATTGACTACGATGTCGTCCGCACGGTTGCCTGTAGAGACGAGGGGTATCTCAGGCAGAACTACCACTTTATGTTTCTTGCCATCCCGCACGATGAAGGCAGGCACAGCAGAGGCGCCGCTTGCCTCGACAAGGAGCGCCGGGCCTTTGTTGGTGCATGCAGGGATAGAGAAGAAGTCAACGAATACGCCTTCTGCAAGGGCTACATTCTGATCTACGAGGAGCGCGGCTATAGAGTTCTCGGCAAGGGACTTCATAAGCCTCCTCATGGACCTGCTCTTTGATATGAGCCTGTTGCCGTGTTTTATTCTTACCCAGCGAACGAACCTTTCAAAAAGAGGGCTGTCAAGCTCGCGCGCAACTATGTCGAGGTTGTATCCTTTAAGCGCGAGGCTTACCCCGAGTAGCTCCCAGTTGCCGAAGTGGCCTGTGATGAGCAAGACCCCGTTGCCTTTTTTAAGCGCGCTGTCGAAGTGCTCAAGGCCTGTGAATTCGACATAACGGCCGATGGTTTTTTCTGTAAGCCACGGGAGCCTCATGAACTCGAAGAACATCACAGCGAGGTTCTCAAAGACTTTCCTGGCGATTGCCTCTATCTCGCCTTCCGAATACCTGTTGCCAAAGGCCCTTCTCAGGTTCTCTATCGTGATCCGCTTCCTCTTTTTGTCTATTTTAAAGAGAAGCGCCCCTATAGCCCTGCCAGCGAAAACGGCGATCCCATACGGGACGTGGCCTATCAGAAAAGCTACTGTCTTTAGAAGAAAGAGCATCAATGCTTCCTCTTGAGTATCGGTATGATGCAATCCACAAGTTGTTCTGAGTCCTTAAAGACCGCCTCTACTCTCAAAGCCAAGAGAGGCACGTTTAGAAGATGGGCAAGCCTCTTGAGCTTAACCCCGTCTTTTTCAGTCGTGACGATCACCTCAGCGCCGGACTTCTTCATGGCCTCTATCTCGTCATGCGTGTAGTCATGATGGTCAGGGAAAAAGGCTTTTGATCTGATGTTTACTCCGATGGTCTTGAGCGTCACAACAAAAGACTCAGGGTTTGCTATGCCGCATAAAGCCAGCGTCTCTTTCTCACTGAAGGCTGCTCTGAACTCGTCGAGAGAAAGGTTCGTGTCGCTTGTAAGGTCTATGAAAGCTGTCGGTTCGTAGTCAAAGCCCATGAGAGGGAGCATCATCGGGCCAAGCATTGATGAGTCAGCCGCGCTCAATCTGCCGCCTTTCACAAGGGCGATATCAGCGTCAATAAGCCTTGAGAGGGGTTCTCTCAAGATCCCTCTTGGCAAGAGATAACCGTTGCCAAAGCCCCTGTCTCCGTCGATAAGGATGATGTTGATGTCGCGCCTGAGGCGAATGTGCTGGAAGCCGTCGTCGAGTATCACGCAGTCAGGCTTGAAGTTATCCATTGCGAATGTGGCGGCCTTTACCCTGTCGGAGCAGACTATGACGGGAACGGATTTAAGCCTTGTTGCCATCAGATACGGCTCGTCACCTGATTCAAGAGGGGTTGAGCGCAACTTCGCCCCGTCTGATACTACAGCCAGGTCAGGGCCCCTCCTACCGTAGCCGCGGCTTATGATAACCGGCCTTATTCCGGCCCCCTTGAGAAGGTCAGCTATCGCCATCGCGACAGGGGTCTTGCCAGTGCCGCCTACAGTCAGGTTGCCAATTGAAATGACAGGGCACTTGACGGCAGTCGACTTTAATATATTGGTCCTGTAAAGGATGATGCGTATGCGGATAACAAACAAATATACAAAAGACAAAAGAGAAAGGATCAGATGGGGAATGATCCCGATCTCTCTTCTGTTCATCCAGTATTCGATTTTATCCCGTATTAGGCGTTTCATCTGTTGCGACCCTTCTTGTTTAAAAAACCAACGACCGCTTCTACGGTCTTTTCAGCCGCGCCCCTGTTAGCTTCAACAGCTTTTTTAGCGGCAGCTCCGGCCTTTGCGGCTAGAGGTTCGTCATGGAGAAGGGTCTTTAAGATCTTGGTAAGCCCTTCCTCACTATCGACCCTGAAGCCTCCGCCTGCCTTTTCAAGGAGTTCTGCCATTGAGAGATATGTCGTCAGATGCGCCCCGTATACGACAGGCTTCGAGAAGAAAGCAGGCTCGAGCAGGTTGTGGCCTCCGACATTTTCAACAAGACTGCCGCCGACAAAGGCGAGAGTAGAGATCGCATAGAATGTCATCAGCTCGCCGATTGTATCAAGGAGTATGACATCGCCGCCAGTCGGGGCCGTCCTTCTAGAAGGGACAAGTCCCGCACTTTTTATGATGGTCTCAACCTCTGAGAACCTCTCTGGGTGCCTCGGAGCGATTATAAGCCTGAGCCCGGGTCTCCCGGCGCGGAGCGCCTTGAAGGCCTTGATGACCTGAACTTCTTCGCCTGCATGGGTGCTTCCTGCGACAATGACCATGTCTGTCTGGGCTATGCCGAGGACGCGCTTGAGGTCTGCGAGTCTCTCTTCGGAAGGCGCCTCAGGGTCAAGGTCAAACTTGAGGTTGCCGAAGGAACAGGCCCTTGAAGGTATGACGCCGGCCTCGATCGCTTTTCTCGTATCGTCAGTTGTGCGGCCGCAAAAGAGCTCTATGGATGCGAATATATCCCTAAAAAAAATACCGAACTGCTTAAAGCGCCTGAACGAACGGTCAGATATCGTGCCGTTTACTACTATAGCCGGAACGCCGCGTACCCGAAGGGCTTTTAAAAGGTTCGGCCATAGCTCTTTTTCCACTACAACGAAGAGCGCAGGGTTTGTTGCGTCAAGGACCCTTCTTACGACCCACGAGAGGTCGAGCGGAAAGTAGATGAGCGCGTCTATCAGACTGCCTGCGTCTTTTTGTATGGCGCGGTTGCCTGTCGTAGTCACAGTTGAAAAAAGTATCTTAACATCAGGCCGTCTTTTTTTAAGGAGCTTTAGTACCGGTATGACGGCCTTTGACTCGCCGACAGATACTGCGTGTACCCAGACGAGAGGGCCGGATTTGAGGCGTGCGAGCTTCTCACGACCGATGAAGCCGAAGCGCTCGATGATGCCTTCCCTGTACTTCCTGGCCGTAATCATCTTTACTATAAAAAACGGGATGAGGACGATTATAGAAAGGTGCAGGACTATGTCGTAGATTATATGGATCATCGCAGGGACGCTTTGTATGGTGGTGAGTGTGAGGTCGGATTTTGTATCCGGTTTTTTTTATAGATGTAATCAATGCGACTGAAAGAGCAGACTCTTTATCCTCGATCAGCGTCTGGCAGGAGCCGGCAGTCGCCTGCTAAAAAAATACAGAACCGGTACGATATCTTCTCGAATGTGGCGTGAGTCCCAAGTATAATGGCCAGATGCTTTTTATCTGCCTGAGAAGTATCGGTCAGCCCTTTCGGTCAGGCTGTTTAGCACGTCTTCGAGCTGTCTTCGAGCCGCCTCCATCTCATCCGGCCCAGAGTCCTTCTCTACTGTAATAGGTTCACCGCAGATAAAGACCCCTTTCGTAAAAGGGTAGGGGAGGAGGAATGAATCCCAGCTCCTGAATTTTTTTACTATACTTGCGCTAAAGGCCACAGGATATATCGGAAGACCTGTAGCGCGCGCGATCTGAACTGCGCCCATCTGTGCCTTGCCGCCAGGCCCCCTCGGCCCGTCAGGCGTTATCGCTACGTCTCTGCCTGCACGGACTGATTTTAAAAGCCCCTTCACCCCGGCAAACCAGCCTTTCGACGATGACCCTCGCACTGAATCTATGCCGAAGCCTTTTACGGTCCTGCTTACAAGTTCCCCGTCCTTGCTCTGGCTCACCAGTATCGTTATGCCGCGGCCCGGATACGAGTACGGCATCATAAGAAGGCGTCCGTGCCAGAATGCGAGTATGATCTGCGAGCCGCTCTCAATGCGCCGCCTGTACCCTTCGAAGCCTACGTAGGTTATCCTCATCGTCAGATGGAGTGATCTGATGATGATGCGCGCGAGCAAAGGCACCAGGGCAAGCGTGATCCTATCGGAGAGGCCCATCTTCATTTCTGCGCGGCTGGCGCGGCCTGTGCAACGCCGACGTTGAACTGCATATTGTAGAGCCTCTCGTACTCGCCGCCCGTGCCCAGGAGGTCTTCGTGGCGGCCCATCTCCTTGATGCCGCCGCCGGAAAGGACTATGATCCTGTCCGCGTTCCTAACGGTTGAGAGCCTGTGGGCGATCACGAAGGTGGTGCGCCCGGTCATCAGGTTGTTAAGCGCCTTTTGTACCTCTCTCTCTGATTCGGTATCGAGCGCTGAGGTCGCCTCGTCGAGTATCAGTATAGGAGCGTCTTTAAACAGCGCCCTCGCTATGGAAAGCCTCTGCCTCTCGCCGCCTGAGAGCCTTACCCCGCCTTCGCCTATGATCGTATCGTAGCCTTTGGGCAGACGCGAGATGAAGTCATGCGCATTGGCGGCCTTCGCGGCCTTTATAATATCCTCGTCTTTCATCTCAAGGTCGCCGTAGGCGATGTTCTTTCTGACCGTGTCGTCAAAGAGTATCACCTGCTGGGAGACGATGGCGATCTGCGATCTCAGGGACTTGAGCGTAAGCTCCCTTATGTCGGTCCCGTCGATGCGAATAGAGCCGCCTGCTACGTCGTAGAATCTCGGGATGAGGTTTACGAACGTTGTCTTGCCAGCGCCTGAACTGCCTACTATCGCTATGAGCTCGCCCTTCTTAACGGACAGGTCAAGGTCCTTAAGGACCCATTCGCCGCCGTACTTGAAGGCGACCTTGTCAAAGTCGATTGTGCCGGTTATTGTCTTCAGCTCCGCGCCATTCTCATTTTTATCGATCTCAGGGGCAGTGTCCATCACCTCGAATACGCGGGTCGCTGCGGCAAGCCCCTGTTGAATGTTGAGATTGACGCCGTTTAAAGCCTTGATAGGCTGGTAGAACATCAGGACCGACGCGAAAAAGGATATGAAGGTCTCAGGGGCAAGCGTGCCCTGGCTTATCCTGTAGGCGGCAAACCAGATGGTGACGGCAAAGCCTACTGCGCCCAGCGTTTCCATGAGCGGAGAAGAAAGCGCTCGCACCTTTATGGTCTTCATCTGGTTTATCTTGTAGCGTTCGTTCTCCTGTCTGAAGCGCGCCCCCTCGTAGCCTTCCATGCAGAAAGCCTTTACAATGCGTATGCCTGCTATCGCCTCGTGGAGAAGGGTCGTCATCGCGCCCATAGTGACCTGTCCCTGGGTCGAGACCTTCTTCATCTTCTTGCCGAGCTTCTGCATTGGGTAGACTGAGAGCGGAAGAGCTATCGAGGCCGCAAGGGCGAGCTTCCAGTCGAGGGATACTACGACAGCCCCGAGTACGACTATCGTCAGGCTCTGCTTGAGGATAGTGGATACCGCCTCAGATGTCGTCGTCTGAAGGAGGTTGACGTCGTTAGTGAGGCGCGAGATAAGGACCCCTGTCGGAGTGGAGCTGAAGTAGCCGACAGGGAGTCTCAGTATGTGCTCGTATAATCTGGAGCGGATATCCCTGACTACGCCCTGGCCTACGACCCCCATGAAGTATGACTGCCCGTACGAGCTTATGCCCTTTGTCATAGCGACCGCTATTATGGCAAGCGGGATGCCTATCATCATCTTCTCTTTCGGGATGGTGAATAGCTCGAACGGGATGATGTTTATGCCTGCGGATGCTTCGCTTGAAAAAAGGAACTTCATCACCGGGCCGATCAGATAGGCCATCGCGCCGTTTGCGAGGGCGAAGCCCATCATGCACAGGAAGGCGAGGGCGAAAGGGCCCTTGTAAGGAGGCAGAAGCCTCAGTATGCGAAGGTAAGTGTTCATCGTGTTATTTTTCCGTTGCGGGCATCTCGGCCGGCCCGCTCTTTTTATCTATAAGATCGAATATGGACAGGGCCGCCTTGTCTGACGCTCCGCCTGTGCCGAGTTTCTCTTTGACTTCAGCGTAGCCCTGCATGATCCGCTCGGTGCGCCCGGCATCGAGGATGATGTCGATTATCTCCGTGGAGATGAACTCAGGAGTAGCCTTTTCCTGGATGAGCTCAGGGACTACCTTCCTGCCTGCGACAATGTTGGGAAGCCCTACAAACTCCACGTCGACAAGGAGCCTTGCTATCCCGTATGAGAGAGCGGCCATCTTGTAGACTATAGCCATCGGCGTGCCTATGAGCGCTGTCTCGAGGGTCGCCGTACCTGAGGCGACTATTGCGGCGTCCGAGGCCCTGAGCGCCGTGTACATCGCGCTTCTTATCACCCTGACATCAGCGAAGGTCTCTTTGAGGAATCCGGCAAGTACCTTGTCATCTATGCTGCCTGCGGCAGGCAGAAGAAAAACCGGCTTTTCTATGAGCCTTTTTTGTATCTGCTCGGCCGCCTTGAGCATAGTCGAAAGAAGCCTTCTGACCTCTCCTGTGCGGGACCCCGGGAGGATCGAGATGACAGGCCCCTCACTGTTTAGACCAAGGGCGGCCCTTGCCTCCTGTCTCGTAAGAGGGCAGGAGGTGGTATCAGAGAGCGGGTGGCCTACATATTCCACAGCTACGCCTGCGGCCTTGTATATGGCGACCTCGAACGGGAATACGACGAGCATCCTGTCGACGAGTTCCGCGATCTTGCCGATGCGCCCCTTGCGCCAGGCCCAGACCTGCGGGCTTATATAATATATGATCGGGATGCCGAGCTTTTTAGCCTCTTTCGCCACCCTGAGATTGAAGTCGGGAAAGTCGATGAGCACGAGCGCGTCAGGTCTTTCTGCCGCCAGTCCGCTTTTTATCTTTTGAAACGTCTTCCACAGCGTCGGGAGCTTTTCAAGCACCTCGACGACGCCGACTACGGAGACTTCCCTTGAGTCAGGCCCAACGAGCCCGGCCTCTCTCATGCGGACCCCGCCCATGCCGTGCACTGACAGAGACGGGTCTATCCTCTTCAGCGCGTGTATGAGAGATGCGCCGTGCAGGTCGCCGGACTCTTCTCCGCTTATTATAAATATTGTCTTGCCCATGTATTCAAGCCCCGGCTCTGTGAACCATCTGAAGGGTGGCAAGAAAACTATGCCGGCCTTTGATAGTCTGTTGATCGGAAGGAGGCCTTTTGTCGCACGCCATGCGGCGTCTTATCGCATAAGAGCCTGCGGTCAGCGAGCCTGTCTCGTCCTGCCTGATTTTATGGCGAGCTGCACCATGACAGCGACCTCGAGCGCCTTTTTGCCGTCGACGCCGGATACGACAGGCGTTTTTCTCGTCGAGCACGACTCGATAAAAGAGCTGAGCTCTTCAAAGAGCGCGTCTTTTTTATCAGACGCTATCTCATCGTCGACAAGAGGCTTAAGGCCTGTTGACGCGTCGTAGGTAGGCCTTGATACGGTTACGGACTGGCTGGCATAGTCGATGGCTATGCAGGCGTCCCTCTGGTATACGTTTATCCTTCTCACCCGCTCCTTCGATGCCCTGTTGGCGGTTATATTCGCGACAGCTCCGTTCGTGAACCTGATCCGCGCGCTGGCAAGGTCGTCCTTGTCAGATACGATCGGCATGCCGAACGCCTCTACTTCTTCGACCTCTGAACCTGCGAGTTTGAGCACGAGGTCTATGTCGTGTATCATCACGTCGAGTACCACGTCTACGTCGGTAGACCTGTTGGGGAACGGAGATAGCCTGAACGCCTCTATATACGATGGTCCCTTTACCCTATCCCCGAGGGCGGACATAGCGCCGTTGAACCTTTCGAGGTGGCCTACCTGCAGTATCCTGCCGGCGCGTTCGGCCGCCCTTACGAGCTCTCCTGCCTCCTGGACGCTGTTGGCGATCGGTTTTTCAATGAGCACGTCTGCGCCTGCCTGGAGAAACTCCATGCCTATCCTGTAGTGGCTCTCGGTCGGGGTTACTATGCTTACGGCGTCGACCTTGCCGAAGAGCTCCGTGTGGCTTGCGAAGGCCTTTGTGCCGTTGGCCGCGGCGACTTCATTCGCGCGGCGTCCATCCGCGTCTGTCACGCCGACTAGCTCGGCACCTTCGATCTTCGCGTACTTCTGGGCGTGGAAGTTCCCCAGATACCCTACTCCTATGACTGCGACCCTAATCTTCTTCCTGTTGATCACTTTTCCTCTTCGTCCTTTCGCGCGCTATCCCTCTTTTCGACCCTTTGATGAAGTCAACGAACCTTGCTGCGTGGGCCGAGTCCGGAAGCTCTTTTTTTATAGCCTCGAGCGCGTCGGTAAGTACGAGCGCCGATCTGAATATAAGCGTGTAGCATCGCCTGATCTCTTCAAGCTCTTTTTTGGTGAAGCCCTGTCTTCTTAGGCCGACTGAATTGAGGCCGTAGAGCTTCGCCCTGTTTCCTACCGCCATCACGTAAGGGAGCACGTCCTTGCTGACCGCGGAAGCGCCGCCGATTATGCAGAACGCTCCGATCCTGACGTGCTGGTGGACAGCTACAAGGCCTCCGACTATGGCGTTGTTTTCTATGGTCACGTGCCCGGCAAGGGTTGCCGCATTCGCCATGATGATGTTGTCGCCGAGCTTGCAGTCGTGCGCGATATGAACGTAGTTCATGAACAGGTTGTTGCTTCCGCAGATGGTCTTTAACTTGTCCTTTGTGGTCGCCCTGTGTATGGTGACGAACTCCCGGATGGTGTTGTTATCACCGATGATCACCTCGGTCTTCTCGCCCTTGTAGCCGAGGTCCTGCGGTGCGGCTCCGATGGAGACGAACTGGAAGATGTTGTTCTTCCTGCCGATCGTGGTCCATTTGTCGATGACGACGTGCGAGCCTATCTTCGTGTCCGCGCCCACATGGACGCCCTCGCCGATAGACGAGTAGGAGCCGACCTCCACGCCGCTGTCAAGCTCTGCCGTCGGATGGACGAATGCCGTGGGGTCGATCTTGACGCCGGTCGTCTTTTTATCGTTATTTGTTGTCATATATGCTCTTTCGGCGGCTTGTAGATCCTGTCCGCCTCTATTATTTTTCTACTATCGTGGCCATAAGATCGGCCTCAGCTACCAGAGCGCCTGCCACGCGTGCCTCACCCTTGAAGGCCCAGATCGTGCCCCTGCACTTTGTTACTGTAAGGGATAGCTCAAGTGCGTCGCCAGGGACGACGGGCTTTCTGAACCTTGCATTGTCGATGCCCATGAAGTATACGACCTTGTTGCTAACCTGCGCCGATTTGAAGGCGAGCACGCCGCCTACCTGCGCCATAGCCTCTACTATCAAGACCCCCGGCATTATCGGGTGGCCCGGGAAGTGGCCGAGGAAGAACGGCTCGTTGATGGTGACGTTCTTTAACCCCTTGGCTGACTTTCCTGTCTCGAACTCAAGTATCCTGTCAATTAGAAGAAACGGGTACCTGTGCGGTAGTATCTTCATTATCTCATTGATCTCTATCATCGTTCCCCCTATTAAGGATGTGACTGATGTCTTTTACTTCTCTTTCGAACCGGTCTTGTCTGCTTCAAGGCCTGCGAGCCTCTTTTCAAGCTCGGAGAGCTTTTTCCTCATCTCAGGCAGTTTTTCAAATGACGCGGCCGCCCTCAGCCAGTCAGTGTGGGGTATCGCAGGGTAGCCTGATACGACCCTCTTCGGCGCGACGTCTCCGGTTATGCCGGACTGGGCGCCTATCATCACGTCGTCGCCGATCTCTATATGTCCGGCTACTCCGACCTGGCCTCCGATCTGCACCCTGCTGCCGACGCTCGAAGACCCTGCTATGCCGACCTGCGCGACTATGACGGTATCTGAACCTATCCTGACGTTATGCGCGATCTGCACGAGGTTGTCTATCTTGGTGCCCCTGCCTATGACCGTCTCGCCTAATGTGGCGCGGTCGATCGTGACGCACGCGCCTATCTCGACGTCGTCCTCAATCCTTACTATGCCGGTCTGAGGTATCTTTACGTATCTGCCTGCGTCTTGCGTGTAGCCGAATCCGTCGCTCCCGATGACCGAGTTGCAGTGTATGATAACGCGCTCGCCTACCACGCATCCTTCTCTTACAACGACCCCCTGGTACAGTATCGTATCGGCGCCTATCACCGCCCCGCGCCCGACACAGGCCCCGGCGTAGAGAACCGCCTTGTCACCGATGCGCGCGCCTTCTTCTATTACAACAAAGGGCTGGATTGAGACGCCTTTGCCGATGGAGGCTCCGGGGTGGATGGATGCTGCCAGGCTTATTCCTGCTTCCGGCAAGGTCATGGGCTTAAAGACACTCATGAGCCTTGCGAATGCGAGCATCGGGTTTCTAACGATGATGAGGCCTATCGCCCTAGCGCCGCTTCCGGCCGTTGGGTCTGAGACTATCAGGGCCGAGGCCCTGCACGAGCCGATCTTCTTCAGGTACTTTTTATCGGTGACGAAAGTTATCTCGCCTTCACGCGCCTCTTCGAACGAGGCAACGCCGCGTATGACGGCGTTTTCGTCCCCACGGACCGTGCCGCCTACTATGGCGGCTATCTCAGCGAGCGTCTTATCAGCAGGCATGGCTGACCCTTACTTTCTGCGTTTTGCGTTGTAGGCCTTTATTATCTCGTTCGTTATGTCCGCGTCTGCGGGCGCGTGGAGGATCACTCCGACAGAGCCTTCGAATATATAGGTGTAGCTTTTTTCCTTGGCAAACGACGAGACTACGTCTCTTAAGTCGGTGATGATCTTTGCCTCTGCCTCTGATTTTTTCTTGTTGAGCTCGTCGCCCTTCTGCATGAACCCTTTCTGGAATTCCTGTACGCGCGCCTTGAACTCAGTCTCTTTCTTCTCTCGGGTCTCCTTGTTCCATGCGATGCCCTTCTTGTCGATCTCTTCCTTCATCTTCTTGAGATCTTCCTGCTTTGTTTTGAACTCTTCCTCCAGCTTCTGGTCTGCCACTTTAAGGTCGTCCTTGGCTTTCAGGCCGGCCTCGGACTCATTTAGCGCCTTCTGGAGGTTCGCGTACCCGATCTTGATCTCTCCGGCCGCGGCAGGGGCCGCGAAAAGGGCCGCCGCCATCATTACAACTGCGAGTCTCTTGAAAAATCTCATCTGCCTGCTCCTCTATTGTTTGATTTTCACGCCCGTTTCATTCATACGGGCGCGTATTTAGAAAGCCGAGCCGATGGTGAAGTCCCATTCCTGGCCCGATTCGCCGTCTTTCGGATCGAGGTTGAATCCCAGCTCAAGCCTCAAAGGCCCCATAGGCGAGAACCAGCGTACGCCTGTGCCTGCTGAGCGCTTCATGTTCCCGAGGTCTATCCTGCCTGTGTACGCGTTGCCCATGTCGAAGAAGAGGAGTCCTTTTATGTTCTGCTCCGGAAGGAGCGGGAAAAGGAACTCCGCGTTGAATACGACCATCGATTTTCCGCCTATCGAATCGCCGGTAGCCTGGTCCTTGGGGCTTATCGATCTGGTCTGGAAGCCCCTTATCGAATTGATGCCGCCGAGGTAGTACCTCTCGTAGACAGGCACTTCCTTGCCGGAGTAGCTGTGCACATAGCCTGTCGAGCCTCTTACCGAGAAGGTCGTCTCCCAGGGACCTGGGAAGTATTTTACGGCGTCAGCCTCGTATTTGACGAAGTACGTCGAGCCTCCGATCGGGCCTCCTGCGAACTCTACCGAAAGGTTCTCAACAGAGCCTTCAGACGGGAAAAAGGCGTCGTCCCTTGTGTCCCTTTTTATCTGGCCCTTTATGCTCGACTCGGTGCTCGTGCCCTGCTGGTCTTTTATGTATGCGGCGGCCACTTCAGCGACGTCGTAGATGTGGACGTCTTCGAGCCTGTAGGTGACGTATCCGCGTGTGTACCTGTTCGTGATCGGGAAGCCGAGCCTCACGTCGAAGCCGTTTTTCCTCAGAGTGAAGTCAGGGTACTGCCTCTCTGTCTTGTACAGGTCGAAACCCGCTGATATCGGCTTATCAAACAGCCACGGTTCGGTAAAGCCTAAAACGTACTTGGAGCTGGACGCGCTCATAGTGCCTGAGAGATCGAGCTTGAGCCCTGTTCCCATGAAGTTGGCCTGTGAGATCGAGGCGGTCCCGATCAGCTTGTCGACCGAGCTGTACCCGAAGCCGAGAGAGAGCGAACCGGTCGGTCTCTCTTTCACGTCGACGTCGAGCTTGATCTTATCTCCGGCAGAACCCTGGGCCTGCTTTACCCTTACGTCCTCGAAGTAGCCGAGCCTTCTCAGGTTGTTCCTGGAGCGCTTCATGGACGAGGTCGAAAAGAGGTCGCCTTCGCCTAGCTCGATCTCTCTTCTGATGACCTTGTCGCGGGTCTTCAGGTTGCCGGTTATGTCTATGCGCTCGATGTAGGCGAGCTCGTTCTTTTTTATATCAAGGGTTATGTCTATCGTCTTATTGACGGTGTCGAGGTCCGTTACCGGCTTTATCTCGGCGTAGGCGTAGCCCTTGTCTCCGTAGACCTCGGTCACCGCATCGATCCACTTCGTGAGCTTGGACCTGTTGAATACGTCGCCCTTTGAGAGCTTGAACTTCTCTATGAGCTCTTCCTTGGTCGTGAGTATCTCTCCGCTGACATCAACGGCGCCTACCCTGAACTGGTCGCCCTCGGAGACGGCCACCGTTATGCTGAACCACTTTTTGTCCTCGCTCAGCAGGACCCGCTGGTCGAGTATATCGGCGTTAATGAACCCGTCGTCGAAGTACCTGCCCATTATCATGGCGAGGTCGTTGTGAAAGACGTACTCATTGAACTTTCCGGAGCTGGTCAGCACCGAGAAAAACCCCTTCTCCGCGGTCGTCATGAAGCCCTTGAGCCTGGAATCGTCGAAGTGCGAGTTGCCGATGAAGGTGATACGCTTGACCTTCACCTCAGGCCCCTCGTTTATCTCGAATATGACCTTTGCCTCAAGGCCGTCTGATTCCACAAGAGGCTTGACGGTCGTGAGATAAAAACCCTCCTCAGCGTAAAGGGCCTTGATCTTCTCGGCGTTCTCGTTCATGAGCACCCTGTCGAGCGCGGTGTTCTCCTTCATGGAGAGCGCTTCTCTGACCTTCTCGTTCTTGAGCTCGGAATTGCCCCTGAACTCTACCTTCCTCACGAAAGGCATCTCTTTGACGATGAAGGTAAGGACCTTGCCTGAGGTCGTATCTGAAAGGTCGGCTGATACGTCATCGAAGAACCCGGTGCTGAAGATCGCCCTTATGTCCTCCTTGACGTCGTCAGGCGAGAACGGCTCGGAGGCCCTGGATGTCAGCTTCTTCATTATCGCGGCGGTATCGACTCTCTTGTTGCCGACTACCGCTATCCTGTCGATTATCCCTGACTTCACGGCAGGCCTGGCCTTTATGACCGCGAACATCTTTTCGAAAACCTCCGCTCCGGAGAGCCTGACAAGGGATATGACCTCCGCCTCGGAGGCCGAGGTCTTCTTGTACAAGGCGGCCTCGTTCATCGTGCCGGCCTCTAACACGCGCCAGTTCGCCTCGGCCGTCTCCCCGTTACGAGCGACCGAGCCGAGTATGACGAAGTCGTAGCGGACGGTCTTCGATAGCGCCTTTGCCTCTTCTTCGGTGAACCTGGAGACGCCCTTGTTGAGCATCATCTCTTTCACGGCCTCGATGCCTACTATCTCCGCTCCGCTTCTGTCAAGGGCAGAGGCGAGGCCTTCCATGACGTCCCTTCTGAAGGCCGAGGCGTCGGTCGGGCTGTTGATCTCGAATGGAAGCACAAGCACCTTCAAGCTCGACTGCGCCCTTGCTGATAGCGGCGCCAGGAGTGATGCCAGGAGAAAAAAGACGAGTATCGATATATACGGACGATAACGGCTGAGTGCCGGATAGACCTCTTTCAATTGCATGCGCTCCTGATATTCTGCGGCCCCTGTCTTGTGCCTTCAGGCCGGTTATTCTTCACTTATTCTGCCGTCGATCATCTTTATCCGCCGAGACATCCTGGCGGCGAGCCGTTCGTTGTGCGTTACTATCGCCATGGTGGTGCCTTTTGTCGAGTTTAGCTCCATCAGCACCTCGAACACCTCTTCTCCGGTGCGCGTATCAAGGTTGCCTGTAGGCTCGTCGGCAAGTATTACATCAGGGTCCTGCATTATGGCCCTTACGATCGCGGCCCTTTGCGCCTCTCCGCCGGAGAGTTCGCCGGGTTTGTGGTTCATCCTCGTGCCGAGCCCGACCTCTCTTAAGAGCCCTTCCGCCTTTGCTGTCCCGTCGGACTTTTTACCGCCGCCGATAAGGTACGGGAGCATGACGTTTTCAAGGGCCGTGAACTCAGGGAGCAGGTGGTGGAACTGGAATACGAACCCGATCGTCTTGTTCCTGAAGGCCGCAAGCGCCTTGTTGTCTGAGGCGAATACGTCTTTGCCTGCGAAGCGCACAGTGCCTGATGTCGGCCTGTCAAGGGTCCCGAGTATGTTTAAAAGGGTCGATTTGCCGACCCCTGACGCGCCGACTATCGCCAGGGTGTCTCCCTTCGCTACGCTGAGATCTATGCCGCGCAGCACCTCTACGGTCTTTGCGCCTTCGCCGTAACTCCTTGTAAGCCCTTGAACGCCGATGATCTCCATCTATATCAGGTCCCCGCGTTCCTTGATGCGGAAGGCGTCCACGACGCGCTCTTTTATGACGCGCTCCAGTACGTCTTTGACCGACGGGTACCTGGCGAGCACGTCTTTTATGAGAGGCCTTGAGAACTCTACAAGCTCCACGTTCGTCTCAGCCCTGACCGTTGCTACACGCGGCTTGGTCGTAGCCAGGGCTATCTCGCCGAAAAAATCCCCTTCCGACAGATCAGCCGCCTTCTTTTCGTTGCCGCTTTTGTCTTTCACCCAGACCGAGACGCTGCCAAGCTTTATCAGATACATCGTCTCGCCGCGCTCTCCCTCTGTCATTATCACGGATCCACGCAGCATACGAACGAGCTTTACGCGGGAGAGTATCTCTTTCCTGTCAGCGGCACTCATAGGCCTGAATATGTCGCAAAGCGCCATGAGTTTGTCTGCTACGCGTTCCTTGTAGAAGTCGAAGAGTATCTCTTCGACCCTCGGGTGGTTGCTTATTGTCTCTTTAAGGTCAGCCTTTTTAAGTTCCAGAATAGTCGTCGCAGTAACGGCAACGACATCGGTCGTCCTCCTGGAATTGAGAAAGAAGGCGACCTCTCCGAAGATGGCCCCTTCAGTGAGCCGTGCCAGCGGGACCTTTGAGCCGTCCCGCGCGCTTCCAATGACATCGACCGAACCCTCTGCTATGACGTATATCGAATCCCCGGCGTCGCCCTCGCGGAAGAGGTACTCGCCCGGCTGGATATCAAAGGCGTTGACCTTTCTGACGACATCGAGGAACTCTATCTCGTTGAAGTCGGAAAAAAGAGGCGTCTTCGGGAGCTTGACAAGCTCAAGGTCAGCCTCCATCACCTCAGGCTCCGGTGCCTGCTCAGGGACGAAAACAACAGGTCCCTCTTTCTCGACAGAGGCCTCAGTTACCGTCTGTGTCGTCCTTGGCGCCGCGGCCCCGGGACGGGCCCCGTGGAGCTGGGCGAGCCTTTCGTGGATATCCTGCCTTGATGGGTCGATGTTGAGTATCACTTTGCATACAGCTATGGCTTTTATAACGAACCCGAGCTTTATAAACGACTCTGCCGCCGCCTCGTATCTCTCTATGGCAATGGAGTCATTCCCGATCTTCCTTGCGATATCCCCCATCCTCAGGTAGACGCGCGGGTCTTTCTCCCCATACTCCGCGATCTTATCATAAGTAGCCAGCGCCTCGGTGAACCTTCCTGCCGAGAATAGGCCTTCTGCCTTGTCCTTGACGATGGTCGCGGTAGCCGGGGTTATCGCCATTATTCGTACCTCAGTCCTTCGACAGGGTCGAAGCGGGATGCCTGCCACGACGGGTATATGGTCGCCAGAAAACTTATGCTGATGGATATGAGCACTATGACGCCGACTACGAACGGATCGACTTTCGACGGGAACTTGTCGATGTAATAGATGCTCGGCGGCAGGACCTTGAAGTGGAAGGCCCGCTCCACGAAGGCCACGATCCCCTCAAGATTGAGGGACGCGACCACCCCGAGCGTCGTGCCCATGAGTGTTCCGGCTACTCCGATTATCAGCCCTTCTATCATGAATATCTTCATTATAGAGCTTGAGGTCGCCCCCAGGCTCTTGAGTATCGCTATGTCCTTGCCCTTCTCCATGACGACCATTATGAGCGTGCTTATGATGTTCAGAGCCGCTACGAGTATTATGAGCGTGAGGATGATGAACATCGCGACCTTCTCCAGTTTGAGAGCTGAAAAGAGGCTCCTGTTCATCTCCATCCAGGTACGGGTCCAGTACGGGCCTTGAAGCGCCGTGATTATCCTGTCGGCTATCTCATCAGCCTTGTATATGTCGGCTATCTTTACCTCCACCCCTGTTGCGGCGTCGCCGAGGCGGAAAAACTTCTGTGAGTTCTCAAGGGATATGAAGGCGAGGGATGAGTCGTACTCGTACATCCCGACCTCGAATATGCCGGTGACCTTGAATGCCGCTATCCTGGGCACTGGTCCAGCCGGGGTCATAGTGCCCATCGGGGATATTACGTTGACCTCGTCGCCGACGCTGGCGCCGATGGTCCTTGCAAGCTCCCTGCCGATGACTATGCCTGCCTTTTTGCCTGTGGCCTCGATCGGCACTTCGATGCCGTCAAGCGTCCCTTCTTTGACCTTTGAGGGAAGGACCGTCACTTCCGAGGCGCTCTTTCTGTCAAGGCCCCGTATGACAGCCCCGATCACGCCGCCCTCGGCTGATATCATAGCCTGGTTGTAGGTAAACGGCGTAGCCCCTGTGACCCCTGGGACCTTCCTTACCTCCGAGGCGACGTGGTCGTAGTCTTTTATCCCCTGGCCGAGCCCTGTTACCACTACGTTCGCGTTTATCCCGAGGATCTTCTCCTTGAGGTTCTCTTCGAAGCCTGACATGACCGACAGGACTATTATGAGCGCGGTTACGCCGACGGTTATTCCGAGTATCGAGATGAAGGAGATAACCGAGATGAAGGTCTGCTTGCGCTTCGCCTTCAGGTATCTGAGCCCTATGAACAATTCGTAAGCCATGGCCTGCCGTCTGATGGTTTGATGCGCCCTGTGTCTCTGCTTAAAGGCCGTGGCCCGCGCTATTTTTTGAGCTGGGGGAAGATTATCACGTCCCTGATCGAGGCCGAATCGGTAAGGAGCATTATAAGCCTGTCTATGCCGATGCCTTCTCCGGCTGTAGGAGGCATGCCGTACTCAAGGGCCTTCACGTAGTCTTCGTCCATCTCATGGGCCTCGTCGTCCCCGGCGTTCTTCTCGCCGATCTGGGCTATGAACCGCTCTTTCTGGTCGATAGGGTCGTTCAGCTCAGAAAATGCGTTGGCGATCTCCCTGCCTGCGACAAGGAGTTCGAACCTGTCGACAAGGGTAGGGTCAGCCGAGTTCTTCCTTGAAAGAGGCGATACGTCTAGAGGGTAATGCGTAACGAAGGTAGGCTGGATGAACCTGTGTTCTGCAACGCGCTCGAAGATCTCGATTATGATCTTGCCGTGGCTGAGCCCTTCCGGGGTCTTAAGGCCCAGAGATTTCGAGAATTCAAGGGCCTTTGCCCTGTCGGTGAATATCTCTTCTCCCGGGTCGCTGTAGGCGAGTATCGCGTCTTTTACGGAGATCCTCTTCCACGGCGGGGTGAGGTCTATCTCAGTATCCTGATACGTTATCTTCGTCTTTCCGCAGACCTTCAGCGCCAGAGAGCTTATAAGTTCCTCGGTCAGATCCATCAGGTCCTCGAAGGTCGCATACGCCTGGTAGAACTCGAGCATCGTGAACTCCGGGTTGTGCTGTGTAGACATCCCCTCGTTCCTGAAGTTCCTGTTTATCTCGAATACGCGATCGAAGCCTGCGACGACCAGCCTCTTTAAGTACAGCTCAGGGGCTATCCTCATGAAAAGCTCCATCCCTAGCGCGTTATGGAAGGTCTTGAACGGCTTTGCCGCCGCGCCTCCGGCTATCTGCTGGAGCATCGGCGTCTCTACTTCGAGGAAGTCCTTTTCTGTCAGGAAGTCCCTGATATACCTGACGATGGCGGTCCTTTTTACAAAGACCTCCCTTACCTCGGGGTTGACCATTATGTCAAGGTATCTCTGTCTGTAGCGGGCCTCTACGTCCTTGAGGCCGTGCCACTTCTCAGGAAGCGGATGGAGTCCCTTTGCAAGGAGCCTGAAGGCCTTTGCCTCAATGGTGAGTTCGTTGGTCCTTGTCCTGAAGAGCCTTCCTTCAAGCCCTACAATGTCGCCTACGTCGATGAGCCTGAAGGTATTGAACGCCTCTTCGCCTATGAAGTCCTTCTTGATGTATGCCTGAAGCCTGCCGCTTCTGTCCTGGATCTGTATGAAAGAGGCCTTGCCGAAGTCGCGTAGCGCCATTACCCTGCCAGCTATGGAAAAGGTCTTGTCATCGGCCTCAAGCTCTTCTTTGGCTAAAGTCCCGAAGCTCTCAGTTATAAAGGCGCAGGTAGAAGAGGGTTTGAAGTCGTTTGGATACGCCTCTGCCCCGCTCTGTCTTATCGTTTCTAGCTTCTCAAGCCGTTGCTGGTACTCTGACCCTTTATCTTCCACGTTGTGCCCCTTTGACGCAATAATGAGCCCTTCGGGCCGTACTTCAAGGATAATGGCCTTGCCAGGGAAAAAGAGCGGCCTTAATCAGGCCGTCCGTAATGTTTCAAAGTATCTTATCTGAAGGACTAAAGTCAAGGGAAACGCATATTTTCATGGGGTTAAGGGATTTTGGAGTAGCGGTTGGGCAAAGGGGCAGACAGGCCTTCAGAGGAGTTTTTTCAAAGGGGTATACTCACATCCGAGGGAGGAGGCTAACCCTGCGTGGACTACTAGGCCTGCGTGTATATTGACGCCTCTGGCAAGGGCAGGGTCTGCTGTTAGGGCCCCCTTGAGCCCGGCATCGGCAAGCTTACGGACATAAGGGAGCGTTACGTTTGTAAGCGCACTGGTCGATGTTATGGGCACGGCCCCCGGCATATTCGCGACCCCGTAGTGTATGACGCCGTCTATCTCGTAAGTCGGGTCTGAATGGGTAGTAGGCCTTATCGTCTCGACGCACCCGCCCTGGTCTACCGAGACATCTACTATCACAGACCCTTTTCTCATGAGTTGAAGCATCTTTCTTGTGATTATGTGAGGCGTTCTGGTTCCAGGTATGTGGACAGCGCCTATTAAAAGATCTGTTTGGGCGAGGAGCCCTTCGATCTCATGAGATCTTGAAAAGAGGGTGTCGACCTTCGACCCGAAGAGCTCTTCCATGTGCCTCAATGCGGCAGGGCGCGTGTCAAGCACAGTGACCCTTGAACCGAGGCCTATCGCCATAAGCGCAGCGTTTATCCCGACAGTGCCTGCGCCTATGATCGTCACCCGTCCTTTTTCAACGCCCGGGACCCCGCCAAGGAGCACCCCTCTGCCTCCGGACGGTCTCATCAGGCAGTTTGCGCCGACTTGGACTGAGAGCCTGCCTGCCACCTCGCTCATAGGGGCGAGTATCGGCACACTGCCGTCCTTTTCTTCAACGGTCTCGTAGCCGATAGCGGTAGCGCCTCTTTTTATCAGCTCTTCGGTAAGTTCTCTGTCAGCGGCAAGATGGAGGAAGGTGAATATTATCTGGTCTTTCTTAAGATAGGCGTACTCGCTTGCCTGAGGTTCTTTTACCTTTACTATCAGCTCAGAGGCAGAGTAGACCTCGGAAGCGTCGCCCGATATCTCGGCGCCTGCCTTGACGTATTCTTCATCGGTTATGGAGCTGCCTGTGCCAGCGCCCTTTTCAACGATAACCCTGTGGCCTGCCTCTTTAAGCGCCCTTGCGCCGGAAGGGACAAGGCCGACCCTGTATTCGTTGTCTTTTATCTCTTTCAAGACCCCTATTATCACGGCTACGCCCTCCAAGGTGATCAGATTATACCATAAGGCAAAGGTCGAGTCTAAATCGCCTTCTTTTTTATCTTGAGCCGTCTTTTACAAGCGGAAGGACCTCTTCTTTCAGATACCTTATATCCTTTTCAAGGGTCGGCGCCCCATCCCAAGAGATTTCTTTCAATGCGTGAGAAGGCATGTCTCTAAGAGACGCACTTTGGAATATTGAGCCGTATTTCAGCAAAAACTCTTCAGGTATTGATTCAGGCGGGTCTATCCCGTTCATTATCGCCCATGCTATCGTCCAGCCCCTTGCAACGTTACTCAGATCATAGCCGCCTCCGCCGAGCGCGACCCACGGTATATTTAAGGACTGAAATGCCCTTACTGCGTGTTCGAAACTGACAGTAGTGAGGTTCATGTGGGTTATCGGGTCTGTCGCGAAGGTGTCTACCCCTAGCTGGGTCACAATTATATCAGGGTTGAACGCATCGACAAAGAGAGGGACGACTTCATCGAACGCTTTTATATAATCTCCATCATTGATACCCGGTCCGAGCGGGAGGTTGATCGAGTAACCTCTGCCTGCGTTGTTGCCAATATCAGTCACAGACCCTGTCCCCGGGAAGAGCCATCTGCCGTCTTCATGGATTGAAAGAGTAAGGACTTGGTCGGTATCATTAAAGGCGTATTCGACCCCGTCGCCGTGGTGGGCGTCTATGTCTATGTATATGACCCTCTTTCCGGCCGCTACGAGGCGTTTTATCGCTAAGACACAGTCGTTTATGTAGCAAAAACCGGATGCGCCGTCGGCTGTCGCGTGGTGGAGCCCGCCTGAGATGTTAAACGCTGTAGAGGCTTCTCCTGATGCAACGACTTCTGCTGCCTGGATCGATCCGCCTGCGTACAGGGCGGAAAATGCGTATACACCAGGGAATACAGGATTATCACCTGCGCCAAGTCCGTGGATGGGACCGTCTTGGGGTGTGATGCCGCTATTAGCCTCTTTGAGGATCTTGAGATATTCGGGCGTATGGAAGGTGAGGATCTCTTCGTCTGTTGCCTGCCTTGCTTCGATGACCTCGGATGACGGCAGGCGGATAATGCCAAGCGCTGAGATCAGGTCGAAGGTCAGTTGCAGGCGAAAAGGCCTCATCGGGTGTCCGGCGCCGTATCGGTAAGAGCCGAACCTGTCGGAATGGAGGAGGATCGTATTCATCAGTAGCCACCCAGTCTGCTGACATATAAATGGTACGCTGATCCGCCTATTCGTACCTGAGCGCTTCTATAGGGTCTAATCCGGAGGCTTTCCTTGCCGGATATATTCCGAATACAAGCCCGACGATGAGCGAGAAGAAGAACCCGAGTATAACGGAGAACGGAGTAACGATCGCCGGCCACTCGCCGAAGCGGGCTATGAGCCATCCGAGTGAGACGCCCAGAGCGATGCCTATGACCCCGCCTGTTATCGTTATAACGAGCGCTTCTACAAGGAATTGCCGCAAAATATCTTTGCGCCGCGCCCCTACTGCCATGCGTATGCCAATTTCGCGGGTCCTCTCGGTTACGGATACGAGCATGATGTTCATCACGCCTATGCCGCCTACAAGGAGCGATACGGCGGCTATCCCGGACAAAAGCACGGTAAAGGTCTGCGAGGTCTTTTTCATGGTGGTTATGAACTCTGAAAAATCCCTTATTGAAAAATCAGACTCTACCCCCGGCGCGACCCTGTGCCTAGCTCTCAAGAGCCTGTCAGTCAAGGCCTTGACTGAGGCGATCTCCTCGACGGAGGCAACTTGCACGTAGATATCGCTCACGTGGTCCTGGCTGAAGAGCCTCCTCTGGTACGTCACGATCGGTACGAAGACCTGATCGTCAGGGTCGTACCAGGCGGTCTGTCCTTTTGAGGCCATGACAGCGATGATGGTGAAGGTCTGCCCCTCGATCTTTATCTCTTCGCCGATGGCAGGGCCGTCACCGAAAAGCTCCTGTTTGACTGTAGTCCCGATGGCCGCGACTCTCTTGACGAGCCTCACTTCGTTATGATCAAAGAACCGCCCTGTCTCTACAGGGAAGCTGTTTATATCGATGAACTCCGGGGTTGTGCCTGTGACAAGGCTGGTGGCGTTCTTGTTGGCGTACTTGATCTGCACCATGCTTGATGAGGCGGCGCTTACCGAACTGACGCCCGGTATCTCTTTTTTAATCGTCTCGGCGTCCCCGATAGTCAGCGTCTCGACGGCCCCGGTACGCACGTGGCCGAGGCGTGCGGCCCCCGGGCGCACGCGCAGTAGATTCGTCCCGAACCTGGAGATAGATTCAAGGACCTCTGCTTTTGCCCCTTCCCCGAGCGAGAGCATGGCGATGATGGCCGCGACCCCGATGATTATGCCGAGCATTGTAAGCGTGCTACGGAGTTTGTTGGCCATAATCGACCTGAAAGCGACTTTTATCGTCTGCCAGATAAGCATAATACCTCAGGCCCCGGGTTCGGCCGTCTTGCGGGATGATGAAAGACCTGTTTGCTCTGTTGTCGCAATGGACGCCTTGCGGAGCTTGCTGAATTATGCCGCTTCCCGCACAGAGTTTTTTTAGATGGCTACAGCGCCGTCCCTGATCGTTATGATGCGCTTGGAATATTCGGCTATCTCTCTTTCATGGGTGACGAGGACTATCGTGGTGCCGCTTTCGTTTAGCCTCTTGAATATGGACATTATCTCCGCGCCTGTGCGGGAATCGAGGTTCCCTGTCGGCTCGTCGGCAAGTATGATCGGCGGGTTCTGTATGATGGCCCTTGCGATGGCGACCCTCTGGCGCTCGCCGCCTGAGAGTTCGTTGGGCTTGTGGTCGAGCCGTTTTGCAAGCCCGACGCCAACAAGGGCCGCCTTCGCCCTGCTTTTGGTCTCCTCTACGCCTGCGTAGAGGAGCGGCAGTTCGACGTTCTCGACGGCTGTATGCCTTGTCAGCAGGTTGAAGGTCTGAAAGACAAACCCGATAGATGAGTTCCTCACCGCCGCAAGCTCGTCTTCACTCATCGAATCGACCCGCCTGCCATTTAATATGTATGAGCCGTCGCTAGGACGGTCAAGACATCCGATGATGTTCATGAGCGTGGATTTGCCGCTGCCGGACGGCCCCATGATAGAGACGAACTCGCCCTTTTCGATATACACCGAGACCTCTTTGAGCGCCTCGACAATGGCCGAGCCTACGGCATATCTCTTTGTGATCTTATCGAGCTTTATCAATCTGGCCTTTGCCTGGCGGCTCTTTAATGACAGCGGGATCGACTTAAACGAGCCTTGCCGAGCTATCAGAAGAAGAACTTTTTCTTTGCCTTCTTATTGTTCTTTATCGGCCATCCGGTTAGGACTACTGTCATCCCTTCTTTCACTCTGTCTGAAGGTTCTATTTCGGTTGTGAGGCCGTCGGTCTTTCCGGTCTTTACAGGGGTGAACGTTGGGGTCGGCCCATCATTGACATAGACGCCGATCTGACCGTTATTTGCCTTTAAGGCCTCGTTTGGCACGAGCAGTACGTCTTTTAAAAGCGCGGTCAGTATCCGCACGTCAGCCGTCATGCCGGGCTTTAAAAGGGCCTTTTCGCTGTCTGAGACCTCTATCGTGACATCGAATACAGTAACGGTCCTGTCTACCTTGCCCTGAGGAGAGATCCTCTCAACAGACGCCTTAAAGGTCTTTCCAGGGATGGAGTCTACCGCGGCCATTACCTCCTGGCCTGGCGCCGCCTTTGCTATATCGACCTCGTCGACGGTAGCGTTTATGAAGATGTAGTCGAGGTCCGCTATGGAGAATATCGGGGTTCCTTCCGAGGCCGATGAAAGGGTAGATGAGATGACCTGGCCGACATCTACGTATTTTTTCAGGATCGTGCCTGTGAACGGGGCCTTGATCCCGGTATCTTCGAGGCGTTCGTTCGCCTCGTTGAGCGCCTCTTGCGTTTGTATGATCTCAGCCTCTGATATGTTAACGTCGCTTACCGCCTTCTCGAAGGTTATCTCGGAGTCGTCAAGCTCTTGCCTTGATATGATGCCGTCAGCGTAGAGCTTCTTCTGCCTCTCAAGCCTTGTCTTGGAGTCTTTGAGAGAGACCTTCGCCTTATCGAGCCTGGCCTTTGCCATGAGCAGGTTCGCATGCGCCTGGTTGGCCCTCGCCCGCTCGGTCCTCGGGTCGAGCGTTACGACTACAGCCCCTTTTTTTATCTTGTCGCCCTCGTTGTGCGGGAATGCCGTTATCTCGCCGCCTGCCTTGCTCTTTACCACCACCTCTAAGTCAGGGGTGACGACGCCGTTGGCAAGGACCTCTATGCGCAGATCCCCCCTTGCAACCGCAGCGGTCTTTATCTCGGGAGCGTCTTCACTGCCGCCGCTAAAGTACGCGAACGCCGCGACAAGTATGACGATAAGGGCGCAGATGGCTATAACAGCCGTTTTTTTCAAGATATCACCTTATAGCCCGTCCGAGGGCCAGTCCTTTACGATTATTGAGAATGCCTCGAGGAGCGTCCCTTTTTCACTATGATACCTGATAAGGGCCTTGTTGTAGTCAGAGACCGCGTTTATCTCGGTGAGTCTGGCCTTTGCGAGGTCTTCCTGGGCCTTTAAGACGTTGTATGTAGTAGAGCGACCTGCCGAGAGCTTCTTCTCCTCAGCTTCAAGCGCTTCAAGGTTAAGTGCCGCAGATCTGGCTGAGGCCTCTACCCTGACCCGTCCCGATTCTATTTCCTTAAGGGAGGTGTCGATCCCGATGACTATCTCCTGCTCGATCTTTTTAAGCCGCAGTAGCGCCCTGCCGGCCTCGATCCTCGACGCGCTCAGTTCACTGAGCCCTGCCCGGTTGCCCAGGGGGTACCTGAAGACGACCCCTACCGACCATTCGGGGTTCGAGTCCATCCCTGTGAAAGAGTCTGTGAAGCTCGTGCCGAGGCCGTTATATCCGTAGCTTGCTTCGAGGTCGAGCTTCGGCCATGACTGGTCCTTGGCGAAGCCTATCTTGAGGTTCTGTTTCTCTATCTCGGTCTTTGCTTCGAGGTAGTCGGTCCGGTTCTTCGTGGCGTTTACGACTGATTCGTCGAGCCCTTCGACAGGCAGCTCAGCCCCGTCGGCCTCAGGGATTATCTCGGTATCTTTCAGTTTGTATATGTCCCTTGATATGAGAAGCTTGAGGGTCTTCTCATGTTCTCTTATCGTGTTCTCGGCGAGGTATACCTCGTCTTTGCGTGTCGCCTCAGCCGCCTCAGCCCCTTTGAGCTCAAGGGCTGAGATGGTCCCTGCTTCGAGCTTCTTGCGGCTTATATCGAGGAGCGACCTTGCAAGGCCCTGCGTCTCAGTTCTCACCTTGAGTGTTTCTTTGGCGCGCACAAGGTCCCAGTATGCCGCCCCGTAATCGGCTATGAGCGCCGTTATCCGGCCCTTGAGCCTGTGTATGGAGATAGTCCTGTCCTTGCGGGCGATACGAAGCGGCTGTTCGTTTGGGACGAGGCCGAAGTCCTTGAGGAGCGGTTGAGTAAGCTTTACGCCGGCGAAAGACTCGTATTCGTACTGGAACCTGTTGAGCGTATCCGCGCTCCAGTCGTCTTTGACCTCGAAGGTGTAGGTCGTGCCGAGCGGCGTCTTTCCGGTTATGCCGGTATTCAAGCTGTAGGTCTCTGACTCGATCTTATTGAGGCCGCCTGAAGCGGCGCTCGACCTGGCGCTAAGTGGAGAGGTCGAATCGAGCCTCTTGAAAGAGCCGTACGCCTCCGGGTCGAACCGTGCCAGTTCCTTCTCGATAAGCGTGCCTGCTATCGGAGTGGCAGACCGTTCTATGGTCACGTCGATGTTGTTTTCAAGTAGAAGCAGGGCGCCTTCTCTCAGATCGATCTTCATCTGCGGATGAGAGGCCCTATGGTCGGCAATAGTCTCCTGGGCGGAGCTGGCCGCAGAAGGCGAGATAAAGAGGGTTGCGCATAACATCAGCGCCGCTACGGCGCGTCTTTGATAAGGCATAGGTTGCAGGACCCATTGTATGTCAAACGTTTCGATACGCAATACACGGCAGAGAAAAACAGCCATTGGTGCGACCTCGATATGATAGTGTACCGGGCTGACTTATAATGGCAGGGCGTCAGGGTTATTATGTCTTTTTGCGTTCCATTCCGACAGGATTTCTAAGTAGCACATTTCTCGGCCTTGTGCCGACGGAGTGGTCCTTCGGTCCGACCGTCTTTTTGAGTATATCCGACCGTCCCTGTGCCTTCAGCCTCTTGTATATTCTCACCCAGGCGCATTCGTTTTCCATGTAGACCTCGCACATCCCGTTCGCCACCCCTCCGCAAGGGCCGTTAAGAAGCCCTTTCGGGCATTCGGTATGCGGACAGATGCCTCCGGTCTCGGCAAGGACGCATTCTCCGCAAAGCGAGCATCCCTCGAAGAAACGGCCGACCCTTTCCACTGTCGCCAGAAAAAAAGAGTCGAGCGCAGGGTATACAGGCTGGGTCTCGCTGGCCGCCTCTGCTACGGTCCTTACCCCGGCGCCGCAGGCAAGGACGAGGACGGCCTCTGCTTCAGCCGCTTCTTTATGGTCGCGGTACGCTTTGAGTGCGAGCTGTCTGTAGCAGGTCTCTGCGGGTAGCGTTGTACCAAGGACCTTTATCCCGTTTTCTTCGAGGACCGTTTTCATCTCGGCAAGTTCGGCCGCGCCGCCGGTCTTGCACTGTTCGGCGCACGAATCGCACCCGAACAGGTAGACGGTCTTTTTCCCTTTGAGAGAATCGAGGATCTTGTCTGTACCTTTCTTCTTCGTGATTATCATCTTGTTGTGCGGGCCGCGCCTTTCACGGATGCCTTCGCGGCCTCAACGGTGTTTTTTAGAAGCATGGCGATCGTCATCGGGCCTACTCCGCCCGGGACAGGCGTTATGTGGGAGGCCTTTTTCGAGGCGTCTTCAAAATCAACGTCGCCGACAAGGGCCCCTTCAGGGGTCCTGTTTATGCCGACGTCTATTACCAGCGCGCCGTCCTTTATCCACTCGCCCTTGACGAAGCCTGCCTTTCCTATCGCCGCGACCACTATGTCGGCGCCGGCGATCTTTTTCGCGAGATCAGCTGTCTTCGAGTGGCATATCGTGACTGTCGCGTTCCTTCTCAGGAGCATCATCGCCATCGGCTTTCCGACTATGTTGCTCCTGCCGATTATAACAGCCTCTTTGCCAGAGATTTCTATGCCTGTCGATTCTATCAGCTTCATTATGCCGTAGGGCGTGCACGGCTGGAGCGTCGGGTTGCCGATCATCAGCCTGCCCATGTTGTACGGGTGGAATCCGTCTACGTCTTTCGAGGGGTGGATGGCTTCGAGGACCTTCTCCTCGTTTATCTGTTTTGGCAGCGGGAGCTGGATGAGGATGCCGTGGACATCTTCGGAACCGTTCAGTTCGGCGATAAGATCCAGAAGTGCTTCTTCCGTCGTCGTCTCAGGCAGTGTGTGCTGTATAGAGCGTATGCCGACCTCTTCGCAGGCCTTGCCCTTGTTCCTTACATACACCTTTGACGCCGGGTTCTCTCCGACAAGGACTACAACGAGGCCCGGTGTTATACCGGTCTCTTCCTTCATGGATGCTACCTCGGCCTTGAGCTCGAGCTTTACGGAGAGCGCTACTTCCTTGCCGTTTATAATATGTGCCATATACCCTGCCTGACTATGATTTTCCAGCCAGTATACTTTAAAGGAGGCTCTATTGCAAAGAATTTCCTGTCTTTACAGGGAGTTTAGCCCGCCCTTATGTTAGAGGCTGCTTGAGAGGTCCCGTTTGACTTTGTGCGGTTTGTGCTGATATTATCACATGTGAAGCGCCAAGCTATGAAGGCTGAGGGAGGCATGGATGGGATTTTGGGATAATGTCAATGACGAGTTCAAAAAGGCCGTTGAAGACGGCTGGAGCGCTGTTAAAGAGAACGCCCGGATAGGCAAGCTCAAGTACCGCGCCCATACGCTCAGAAAAGAGGCTCAGAGGCATATATGCGCTGTGGGCGGCATCGTCTACGACTCGGCGAAATCAGGCAGGACCGACAACCCGGCCCAAATGCCTGAGATCACGGCGCTCATCGAGAAGGTCAGGGCGCTTGAACGCGATGTAGACGCTATAGAAACAGAGATAGCGAAGCTCAAGACAAAAGAGGCGTCGGAAAAAGAGATGCCTTAGCGCGCCTGGGCTGCTTAAGACGCATGGCGAGCTGATCAACGCGGCTATTCTTTTATATCTTTACAATTGAAGGTCAAACCCTGTTTGCAGGCGGTGATCTTCAATGCCCGTTCACAAACCATCTTGCCATCTTAATAGATGCCCTGTGTTGCTCTACGGCCTCCGTCCTGTAACTGCGCCGGACTTATCCTGCCGTAAAGCGGCTGATAAACGGATACCCCTGATTTATCTTTGAGACTTGCATGATTAGGCACAAGTGTAGCGCTGCCGGGCTTTGCTTATGCGAACGGTTCGTAAGCGCCGGGTAGCGGCCTGAATAATCGAAACAAAAGAGATAGCCTTGGAAGACATCTACCCGCTTTTAAAAGATATCGTCGTCATAATGGCAGTCTCAGTGCCTATAAGCATGATCCTCGTGAGGGCGGGCCTGCCTACCGTCATAGGGTTTTTCATAGCAGGCGTTATAACCGGGCCTTACGGCTTCGCCCTTGTGACAGAGATAGAGACCGTAGAGACTCTCTCCGAGATAGGTGTCGTGCTGCTGCTTTTCACTATAGGGCTTGAGTTTTCCGTAACGCGAATGCTCAATATCAGAAGGGAGGGACTGCTTGGCGGAGGGCTGCAGGTCATCCTTACCGTCTTGATGGTGGTCGCCATAGCAACGGTCTTCGGCATCCCTTTGCCTCTGGCCATAATCCTCGGCTTCATCATCTCTCTTTCATCGACCGCCATCGTCTTAAAGCTCCTCGTCGACAAAGGGGAGGTCAACTCGGCCCACGGCAACCTGACTGTCGGAGTGCTCCTCTTTCAGGACCTGTGCGTAGTGCTGATGGTGCTCATACTCCAGACTATCGGCGGAAACGGCACCCAGTCGGTATTGGATATCGCAAAGGGCCTCGGGGCCTCGCTTGCTATCTTCGCCGTGATAGTCGTCGCTGTAATGTACCTGATCCCGCGCATATTCGACCAGGTGGTCAGGCTCAGGAACAAAGAGGTCTTTATCCTGACGATACTCCTCGTATGCCTCGGTACCGCCTGGCTTACGTCCCTTTTCGGACTCTCTCTGGCGCTCGGCGCGTTCATTGCAGGCCTTGCGATATCCGAGTCAGAGTACAGCAACCAGATAGTCGCCGAGGTGATACCTTTCAGGGACACCTTTGCGACGCTTTTTTTCATCTCCATAGGCATGCTCCTGGACTTTGGATACTTCCTCTCTCATCTCCCGTGGATTTCGCTCCTTGTGATTGTGATAATAGTGGTCAAGGCTACCGCGATGATAGCCGTAGGGCAGACGCTCAGATACCCTCTGAGGCTCTCTATCGCAGTCGGCCTGACGCTCGCCCAGATAGGGGAGTTCTCCTTTATCCTCATCAAGATGGGCCTTGATTATAAGTTCCTCGATACCGAGTTTTATCAGTCGCTTCTTGCGGCCTCGATACTCAGCATGGCCATGACCCCGTTTATCTACCAGAGGTCGTCGAAGCTCGCATTTGACGTGGGCAGGTTCATCGGCAGGGGCGGAGGCAAGGAGGGACAAAAGAGGCCGTCTGTATCGAACCACGTTATAATAGTCGGCTACGGTATAAACGGCAGGAACCTCGGCCGGGTCCTCAAGGAGACGGGTATTGCGCATATAATCATGGATGTGAACATGGACAGGCTCCGCTCGGCAAAGGCGGACGGCCACAAGGCGTACTTCGGAGACGCGTCTCACCCTGAGATACTCAAAAAGATGGGGATAGACAAGGCGAAGATGCTGGTCGTCGCTATATCCGACCCGATAAGCACGAGGCATATCGTAAAATCCGCCCGCGATCTGAATACTGCTATCTCGATCCTCGTTCGCACCCGTTATATAAGGGAGGTGGAAGAGCTATACCGCCTCGGCGCGAATCAGGTGATACCCGAAGAGTTCGAGACCTCTGTCGAGATATTCGCGAGGGTCCTTAAGGATTACAGGATACCCGGCAACATCATACAGAACCAGATAGACCTTGTCAGGGAGGAGGGGTACGCGATGCTTAGAAATCCTTCGCTTGGAAGCGAAAGGCTCTCAAGGCTATCTACCATCCTTGAAAAGACGCTTATGGATACGTTCTACGTCGACGGCGCCTGCTCAGTGGCAGGCAAGACCTTAAGCGAACTTGATCTGAGGAAAAAGACCGGCGCCTCGATAATAGCCGTGATAAGAAGAGGCGAGGCGAAGTCAAACCCGACAGCCTCTTTTATTATTGAAGACGGCGACATACTCGTCGTCCTCGGGAGCCACGCTCAGTTGAACGGCGCGATAGAACTTTTAAACCGGTCGTGCCATCTGCCTGAGGCCTGAACCATAAGACCAACATGAAAGACAGACTTTCAAAACCATATAACCCGCTCTCAGGGTATCTCAAGGAGCGTTTCGGGTGCAAGGTCTATAAGGTCACCGTAGACGCCGGTTTCACCTGTCCCAACAGGGACGGGACAAAGGGCTCGCTCGGGTGCGTCTACTGCAACGCCGAAGCGCTCGTGCCGAGGGATTACGCGGGTGCAGTTGACATCGGCGCACAGCTTCGCCTCGGCATCAACAAGGTGAGGCAGCGGCATAAGGCGGAAAAGTTCATCGCCTACTTCCAGATGAACACCAACACCCACGGATCAGTGGACCAACTGAGGAGCATATACGCCGGTGCCCTCATCCCTGAGGTCGCAGGCGTTGCGATTTCGACTAGGCCTGATTGCCTCTCTGATGAAGTTATCGGGATCCTCTCTGAGATAAAGTCCACAAGGCCCGTCTGGCTTGAGCTCGGCTTGCAGTCGTCGAATGACGCTACTCTTCTGCTAATAAACCGGCGCCACAGCGTCGCTGATTTTTCCTCGGCAGTGGCCAGAGCGCACCTTGCCGGTATAGACGTCTGCGCCCATATCATCATCGGGCTTCCGGGCGAGGGTAGGACAGAGGCCCTTTCAACCGTGCGTTTTGTGGCAGACCTCGATATATGGGGCGTAAAGTTCCACCAGTTGCAGGTATTGAAGGATACCGCCCTTGAGGCCGCCTACTTAAATGGCGGACTCGATATCCTCGAACTTGAAGAGTATTCTTCTATCGTGGTAGACTCCCTTGAACTCCTTTCTCCTTCGATGGTCATTCACAGGCTCTCAGGGGATGCGCCTCGAAGGTTCATCGTCGCACCTGATTGGGGCGTAAACAAGTTCATCATAGATGAGATGATAGTAGATATGATGCGAAAGAGGAATACCCGCCAGGGCGCAAGGTACGGATTGTAGACGGCGGTTGTGGTGAAAATGCGTAGAGCGTCAGCCGTGGAAGATATATACGGATGTCCTTTGCCGGTCTGACTGATAAAAAAATTAGAAGACGGAGGTCTACTGATGTCTGATCCGCGCGTAAAAAAGCTCGCCTCGATACTGATAAACCATTCTTTAGGCATGAAAAAAGGGGATACCGTCTTAATAAGTTCGTCAACCGAACACGCAAAACCCCTTGTTGTAGAGGTCTTCAGGGAGGCGCTAAAAGCTGGCGGGCATCCCATGACGAATGTCGCCTTTGAAGAGACCACAAATATCTTTTACAACGACGCGACCCATGATCAGATACTCAACTTCCCCAAGACGAAGCTCTTTGAGGCCAAGAACATAGATTGCTTCGTCATCATCAGGGCAGCCGGAAACAAGAAGGCGCTATCGAACGTCGACCCTAAAAAGATGGCAGAGCGGTCGAAGGCCTTAAAGTCGATAAGCGAGGAGATAGTCGGGAAGAAGCGCTGGATACTTTGCAACTATCCGACAAACGGCCTTGCCCAGGAGGCTGACATGAGCCTCGATGAGTACGAGGACTTCCTCTACAGCGCGACCAACATAGACTGGAACAAGGTCAGGAAAGAGGAGATGAAGCTTAAAAAGGCGCTTGATAAGGCAAGCAGCGTGAGGATAGTAGGGAAGGAGACCGACCTTGCCATGTCGATTAAGGGGAGAAAGGCGATACCATGCTACGGCGAGAGGAACATGCCTGACGGAGAGGTCTTCCTATCTCCTGTCGAGGATTCGGCCGAAGGCCATATCTACTACGATATGCCAGCAATCTATCAGGGCAGAGAGGTCCTCGGCGTTAGGCTCAGGTTCAAGGCCGGAAAGGTCGTCGAGGCGAGCGCTGAGAAGAACGAGGAGTTCCTCATAACGATGCTCGATACCGACAAGGGCGCGAGGTACCTGGGCGAGCTTGGCATAGGGGTCAACTACGGGATACAGAACTTCACGAAAGACATACTCTTTGACGAGAAGATAGGCGGCACCATCCACCTTGCTGTCGGAAGGTCCTACGAGGAGGCCGGAGGCAAGAACCACTCGGCAGTCCACTGGGACATGATAAAGGACCTGAGGCAAGGCGGCACATTGTATCTTGACGGCAAGGCGATACAGAAAAACGGCAGGTTCCTGATCTGAGGTCTTTTTCCTTGCGCCCGTCAACTGCCAGGCGCGTGCAACGGATGTTGTCTCGGCCGTTTTATTGCACAGGGTCTTTTGTCTGTGTGTTTTTAAAGCGATAGAAGATGGATTTTTCTATGCCCCTCTGCCATTTCGGGCAGAGGGGCATAGTTTCTACCGGGTTGCTGAAAAAGCCCCATCTGCCGTGTCGTCATCGGCCTTCGTCCTTGCGGCGTACAATGAAAGTACGCATCACTCCTCACTTCTCGACTCCTCGCATTTGTGACTTTTTGAGCAACCCGGCTATGGTTGGAGTCTTCAGCATCCTGCTGAAAAAGCCCCATCTGCCGTCTCGTTCCTCTTATCCAGGCTCCTCGTATCTCTCGCCTTTTGAGCGGCCCGTCCCTGATCCGGTTTTTTAAGCGGTCTCTTCGCTTTATCAGTCTTAAATCAGCTGAAAAGCCTTGACTCTATTTCTGTCAGAAGATATTATTTAAAATCACCTGTTTTTTGTTTTAAAACAGCACCTTAAAACCTTTAAGGACGTGGGGATGGAAAACTCGGATATAGTAGCAAAGTCGTTTAAAGAGAGCATCAGTACCAAGGAGAAGTTCCTTACACAGAAGAATATCTCGCTTGTGGCGGGAGCCGCCGAGATGATAGCCGAGTCGTTCAAGTCCGGAGGAAAGCTCCTTATCGTAGGTAACGGCGGTTCAGCCGCGGACGCCCAGCACCTTGCCGCCGAGTTCGTCAACAGGTTCGTTATAGAGAGGCCGCCTCTGCCTGCGCTCGCGCTTACGACGGATACCTCGACCATCACTTCAATCGGCAACGACTACGACTTCGATCAGAGCTTCTCCAAGCAGGTCAGGGCGCTCGGCAGGGCAGGAGACGTGCTTCTTGCGATATCGACGAGCGGTAACTCCCCTAATATACTTAAGGCGGTCGAGACAGCAAAGGCCCTTGATATAAAGGTGATAGGCCTTACAGGCAAGGGCGGCGGCGCTCTTGCCGAAGGCTCTGACATACTACTGGACGTCGATGCAAAGGCGACGGCGCGTATCCAGGAGGTCCATATTACTATATGCCATATCCTGTGCGAGCTTGTCGATCATACGCTATTCAGGAAGGGCTGAGGCGGTCTGTCCTGCAAGCCGCGGCCGTAGTTTTTTCGGCAGCATGAAAAGGGTCCGGCTGTCTCATGCCGTCTCCTATAGATAGCGGCGTATACGCATCTAGTATGAAGTCGATAAGAAAACATTCGGGCCCAGCCTTAAAAGGCCGAGGGCTCTTCAGGTAAAGGCAGGGGATGAAAAAAAAGAGATTCAAGCCGATTTCCACCAAAGGGCTCAAGACCTATTCGATAAAAGAGAGGCAGAGCAAGGTCCGTGTCGAGGACTTCGCTTCTATTCCTTCCAAGGGCGCGACTGTCGCCGAGTTCCTCGACTCGCTCCCCGGCATACTCGCCGCTAAGGACTTGTTGGCTGTCGCGGCGGCTGTGGTAGCGGCGCACAAGGCAGGTAGTACCGTCGCCCTCGGCATCGGCGCGCACGTTATAAAGGTCGGCCTCGGCCCTCTCATCATAGACCTGATGGAAAGGGGCATTGTCAGTGCTGTAGCTATGAACGGCGCGTGCGTCGTCCATGATTTTGAGACGGCCTATGCAGGTTGCACCTCTGAAGACGTTGACAAGGAGCTTGGCGAAGGCGCATTCGGCATGGCCGAAGAGACAGGGCGCATCGTAAATCAGGCGATAAAAAAATCAGGCAGTAAGGGGCTCGGCCTGGCTGTCGGCGAGATGATAGAGGCGTCGTCGTTTCCGCACAGGAAAAAATCTATACTCGCCGCAGGCGCGAGGCTTGGAGTGCCTATTACTGTGCACGTAGCCATCGGCACCGATATCTTACATATACACCCGCAGATGGACGGGGGCGCTACAGGAGAGGCCTCTCTTATAGACTTCAGGATATTTTCTTCGGTAGTCTCGACATTAGAGGGCGGGGCGTATCTGAACGTAGGGAGCGCTGTTATACTTCCTGAGGTCTTTTTGAAGGCGCTTACTCTGGTGAGGAACCTCGGCCACAAGGTAGAGAAGTTCACGACAGTCAATATGGATTTTATGCAGCACTACAGGCCGCTTACAAACGTGGTTAGAAGGCCGACGCAGGGCGGAGGCGTCGGCTACAGGCTGACAGGTCACCATGAGATAATGGTGCCACTTCTCTATGCCGCTATCATCGAGGGGCTTTGACAGAGGGTTTTATATCCAGGTTATATTCAAGTTGGCGGACGGCGCAACCGGTTTTTGCAGGTGCAGATACCAGCCGATTGTTTTTACGGAGTGTCAGGGACTTTTAAGATTTATTACAGGTATAACGGAGCGGTAGAAGGGTTATGAAAAAGGCTTGGTCAGGAAGGTTCAAGGAGGCGTCCCACAGGCTCACGGAGGAGTTTAATGCCTCCATAGGGTTCGATTCCAGGCTCTACAGGTTCGACATAATGGGATCTGTCGCCCATGCCAGGGTCCTTGTAAAGGCAGGCATCCTTACCGCGAAAGAGGCGAAAAAGATCGAAGCAGGCCTCAAGGCCGTTGAAAAGGAGATAGATGAGGGAAAGCTCGTCTTCTCCGTTGAGATGGAAGATATACACATGGCGGTTGAAAAGAGGCTCACCGAGATAATAGGCCCGCTCGGCGGCAAGCTCCATACCGGAAGGTCGCGTAACGATCAGGTCGCCCTTGACATAAGGCTCTATCTGAGAGACCAGATATACGAGACGGTATGGCTTCTACAGCATCTTAAAAAGGCGATAGTCGAGGCGGCTGAGAAGAATATCGACGCTGTTATGCCTGGGTACACGCACCTCCAAAGGGCGCAGCCGGTCCTCTTTTCGCACTACATGCTTGCGTATTACGAGATGTTCAAGAGAGATACGGAGAGGCTCTTTGACTCTCTTGACAGGATGGACGAGATGCCGCTCGGCTCAGGGGCGCTCGCAGGGAGCCCGTACGACCTTGACAGGCGCCTTGCCGCAGAACTCCTCGGCTTCTCGAGGGTCACTGAGAACAGCCTCGACGCTGTGAGCGACAGGGACTTCGTTATAGAGTTTTTATCAGCTTCCTCTATCCTCATGATGCACATATCCAGGCTCTCCGAGGAGCTCGTCCTCTGGTCGAGCCAGGAGTTCGGCTTCATAGAGTTTTCAGACGCCTTCTCAACAGGTTCTTCCATCATGCCTCAGAAGAAAAACCCGGATGTTGCCGAGCTTGGAAGGGGCAAGGCAGGCAGGGTCTACGGCAACCTCGTAGCGATGTTAACGGTCATGAAGGCGCTGCCTCTTGCTTACAACAAGGACATGCAGGAGGACAAGGAGCCTCTATTCGATACGATAGATACCGTAAAGGCGGTATTAAAAGTATTCGAGCCTATGATAAAGACGATGCGCGTGCGCACTGACAGGATGGTCAAGGCTACAAGCGAGGGTTTCTTAAACGCGACAGACGTCGCTGATTATCTTGTGCGAAAGGGGATGCCATTTCGCGAGGCGCACCACGTCGCAGGCGGCGCCGTAGCATACTGCATAGAGCGCGGAAAGATACTCGAAGGGCTCGGTCTCGATGAATGGAAGGGTTTTTCTCCGCTCTTTGAAGGCGATATAAAAAAGGCGGTAGATATAAAGACGTCTCTTGAATCAAGGAAGGTCTACGGCGGCACAGCGCTTTCTTCCGTAAAAAAGAGGCTCAAGGCGGTAAGGAAAGAGCTTGACAAGGGGTGCTGTTAGAATGGCTAACAAGGCCGTTGTATTTGCCCTTTTGATGATATTTTGCGCGTGTGTCATAGGCGCTGCAGGGTGCGGCAAGAAAGCGCCTCCGCAGCCGCCTGACGAGAGGTTTTATATCCTTGATGGCAGATAGGCCGAAGGCCTTTGGACCGTCTCAGGCGGCCGCTGTATTTTTGAGAGAGATTTTTTTCAGGTAGCTCTATTATATTTTCCGGTGCGGTTGCGTTTTGAACGACAGGTGGTCGAGGCATACGGTCAGGGGCGGGTGTAAAGGCCTGCCTGACACAGCTCCTCTATTTATATCAAGACATCAGACGAATACATCTCCCGGAGGTCAGGAAGGATGCATTTTTTCGATTATAAAGGAAAGAAGTTCTATGCCGAAGGCGTATCCATTGAAAAGATAGCCGCCCAGTGCGGCACACCTGTCTATATCTACAGCCACAAGACGCTTGTCAGGCATTACAGGGCCTTCACAGAGGCCTTCTCAGCTGTGCCGCACCTTATCTGCTATTCGGTCAAGGCAAACTCCAATATATCGGTCTTGAAGACCTTTAGCGACGAGGGGAGCGGCTTCGACATAGTCTCAGGTGGCGAGCTGTTCAGGGCCTTAAAAGCTGGGGCAAGGCCTGGGAAGATCGTCTTTTCAGGCGTAGGCAAGAGGCAAGACGAGATAGAGTACGCTATAAAAAGCGGGATACTCATGTTCAACGTCGAATCCCCTCAGGAGCTTCGCGCGATAGACAAGGCTGCAGGCAGGCTCAGGAAGAAGGCATCTTTCGCCATAAGGGTCAACCCGAACGTTGACCCGAAGACCCATCCGTACATTTCGACCGGGCTTAAGAAGAACAAGTTCGGCATAGAGACCGAGCAGGCTGTCAAGGAATACGTCTATGCGAAAAACAGCCTGAAGAATTTAGTGCCTGTCGGCATAGACTGCCATATAGGCTCGCAGATAACCGAGATCGGGCCGTTTGAAGACGCGCTTGCAAAGACCAAAGGCCTTCTTTCAAGGCTCCGGGCCGAGGGGCTTGAGATAAAATACCTCGATATGGGCGGCGGTCTCGGCATCACATACGATAAGGAAACGCCGCCTCACCCGAGCAGGTACGGAGAGGCTGTGATAGAAGGGACAAAGGGGTTAGGCGTCACTCTGATATTCGAGCCTGGCAGATCTATAGTTGGAAACGCCGGAATACTCGCGACAAGGGTCACGTACACTAAAGAAGGGACTGCGAAGAACTTCATCATAGTCGACGCGGCCATGAACGACCTTGCAAGGCCGAGCCTCTACGGCTCGTACCACGCGATAAAAAAGGTAGTTGCAGACGGTTCTAAAGAGGTCGAGGCAGACGTAGTAGGCCCGATATGCGAAAGCGGGGACTTTCTCGCAAAGGAGAGGCTCATCCCCGGGGTAAAGCCGGGCGACCTTCTTGCCGTGATGTCAGCCGGGGCCTACGGCTTTTCCATGTCGTCCAACTACAACTCAAGGCCGAGGGCGGCTGAGGTGATGGTGCGCGGCAGGGAGTTTTTTGTCATAAGGAAGAGGGAAGAGATGAAGGATCTCATCAAGGGTGAGTCCCTTATCAAGGAAGCCAAAGATACAAAAAGAGGGAGGAAGTAGGGCGCTCAGGCGTCCTTATTAACCGCCATGAAGATAGAGTTTACCAAGATGCACGGCCTCGGCAACGACTTCATATTGATAGATTGCCGCAAAAAGGATATTCCGTCCATATCGAAGGTGATGATACGGCTCGGCGACAGACGCTTCGGCATAGGGTTCGATCAGGCCCTCGTCTTAAAGTCTTCCAAAAAGGCCGACTACAGGATGGATATATACAACAACGACGGGAGCCGCGTTGAGATGTGCGGCAACGGCATCAGGTGCTTTGCCGCCTACATCTGGAAGCGCGGGATATCGAAGAAAAAAACGCTCGCTATCGAAACACTCGCCGGCATTATAAGGCCTGAGCAGAATGGCAGGCTCGTAAGGGTGGATATGGGCGAGCCTGTGCTGGAAGGGACTCTTATCCCGACTATCAAGGCGGGCGAGATAATAGATATGCCCCTTGTCATATCAGACAGGACGTTTAAGATAAACTGCGTCTCCATGGGAAATCCGCACTGCGTCGTCTTCGTCGACTCTGTAGGTTCGTTCCCGGTCGCCCTTTACGGGCCTCACCTCGAGGTAAACAGGTTCTTTCCTAAAAAGGCCAACGTCGAGTTCATAGAGGTCGTCTCCAGGAAGCGCCTTAAGATGCGCGTATGGGAAAGGGGCGCGGGTGAGACTCTCGCGTGCGGCACAGGGGCGTGCGCAAGCGCGGTGGCCGCCATACGAAAGGGGATTGCCGACAGGAAGGTCTCCGTGGAGCTATTGGGCGGCACGCTCAAGATAGAATGGTCGAAGAAGGATAACCGCGTCTATATGACAGGCCCTGCCGAAGAGGTCTTTACAGGCACTGTCTCTCTTTAGATCTTTTGATGAAGATGCATAATCTGCGGACAGCCTATAGCCTGCTATCGGGCCGAGTGAGCGGATAAGAATAGACGCGCCGTTCAATGCGAATGTCCCCGGCGGCCCTTTGCCGGTGCTTTAATGTATTTTAAGTATGCAAGGAGGTCTTGATGTTTACAGGTTCGATTACCGCCCTGGTCACTCCGTTCAAGGATGGTAAGGTTGACGAGGCGGCGCTCAGAAGGCTTATAGATTTCCAGATAGAAAACGGCATTAACGGCGTTGTCCCGTGCGGCACCACAGGTGAGTCGGCAACCCTTAATTACGAAGAGCACGACCATGTGATAGAGGTGGTCATAGACGCGGTCGCCGGAAGGGTGCCGGTTATAGCGGGGACAGGCTCGAACTCGACCTCTGAGACGATACAGCTTACCGCGCATGCGAAGAAGGCCGGGGCTGACGCCGCGCTCCTTATCGCGCCATATTACAACAAGCCTACCCAGCAGGGGCTATACGAGCATTACAGGCGGGTTGCCGAAGAGGTTGATATCCCGATCATGCTCTACAACGTCCCGGGAAGGACAGGCGTCAATATGCTGCCTGAGACGGTAGCGAGGCTCTCTGAGATAGAAAGCATCATAGGCATCAAGGAAGCGACAGGCGACCTGAAGCAGGTGAGCGAGGTGATAGAGTATTCCAGAAAGGGGTTTCTTGTCCTTTCAGGCGACGACTTCACTACCCTCCCGATGCTTGCCATAGGCGGCCACGGCGTGATATCCGTCACATCCAACGTAATGCCGAAAGAGATATCTGATATGGTAAGGTTTTTCAAGGCAGGAAGGTTCGATGAGGCCACGAGGCTTCACTTCAGCCTTCAAGCCCTCCACAGGATGATGTTCATTGAAACGAACCCGATACCCGTAAAGACCGCCCTCGCCATGATGGGCATGATAAGCGGAGAGTTCAGGCTCCCGCTTGTCGAGATGGCCGAGGCCAACAGGGTAAAACTGCAGGGCGTTCTTAAGTCATACGGGCTTGAGACGCCGAGGAGCTGAGCTATGATCCACGTCGCAGTCACAGGGGCCGCGGGCCGCATGGGAAAGGCGATTATATGCGCTGTGCATGAAAATCCGCTTACAGAGCTTGCGGGCGCGCTTGAAAGAGAAGGGTGCCCGTTTATCGGAAAGGACGCCGGAGAGACAGCCGGCACGGTGAAGGCCGGGGTCAAGATAATCGCTGACATTGGCAAGGCCTTTAAAAAAGCCGATGTGATAATAGACTTCACCCTGCCAGAGGCGACGGTAAAGCACCTTGAATACGCGGTAGCCGAGAAAAAGGCGCTGGTCATAGGCACGACAGGGTTTTCACATCACCAGCGCGACGCTATAAAGGAAGATGGCGCGAAGGCAAGGGTCGTGATGGCCCCGAACATGAGCGTCGGCGTCAATCTCCTTTTGAAGCTTGTGCAGGACGCGGCCGCCGTCATCGGGAACGACTACGATATCGAGATCATAGAGGCCCATCACAGGCATAAAAAAGACGCGCCGTCAGGCACGGCAGTCCGCCTTGCCGAGGTCCTGGCCTCGACAGTAGGCAGAGACCTTGAGAAGGTGGCGGTATATGAGCGAAAGGGCATAGTCGGCGAGAGAAGGCCTGAAGAGATAGGCATACAGAGCATACGGGCAGGCGACATAGTCGGAGACCATACCGTTATATTCGCAGGCCCCGGGGAGAGGATAGAGCTTACCCACAAGGCGTCTTCCAGGGACACCTTCGCGATGGGCGCTGTAAAGGCGGCCATCTGGCTTTCAGGCAAGCCGAACGGGATATATGATATGCAGGATGTGCTTGGTTTCAATGGCTGAACAAGCGCCTGCGGCCCTGCCTCCAAGGCGAGGCACAGGGCAGAGCGCGGTCCGTCAGTTCAAAGGCCTGTCGTTTAAAAAAGGAGACAAGATGAAAAGAAGACTGCTTCTGGCGTCTATATCCGTGTTTGCCGCCACACAGCTCGCTGTTGCCACAGCGGATGCGTTCCAGGGCGCAGGCGCCAGCAAATGCGCGGACTGCCACGTGCTGACAAAGGAAGACGCCGCCAAGCTCCTTAAAGCCGATAAGCTCAAGATACAGGTGAAGGACGTTAGGATGAGCATCGTGAAGGGTCTCTGGGAGATAGAGATCTCACAGGGAGAAAAGGGCGGGGTCATCTTCATGGACTTCGGTAAAAAGCTGCTTGTCGAGGGTGTGCGCGTATCCAGGCTCGAACAGCTCGGCGAGGTGCCGCCCCTTCCGAAGGTCGATATAAAGAAGATACCGCTCGACGAGGCGATCGTCTACGGCAACCCCTCGGCAGAGAAAAGGATCATAGTCTTCGACGACCCGGAATGCCCTTATTGCGCGAGGCTCCACGACGATCTTAAGAAGCTGCTCGCGAACAGAAAGGACGTAGTCGTTTATGTGAAGCTATTCCCTTTAAAGATCCATCCGGATGCGTATGAAAAGAGCAGGTCGGTAGTATGCGCGAAGTCCGCAAAGCTTCTCGATGATGCCTTTGCCCAGAAACCTGTGCCAAAGCCGAAGGTCAAGTGCGAGACGACTGAGATCGAGGATAATATCAAGCTCGCAAAAGAACTCGGGATAGAGGGCACGCCGGCGGTGATCTTCCCTGACGGCAGGCTCCTGAGGGGCTATGTCCCTGCCGAGGTCTTCATCGACCTGTTAGACAAGTCGGAAGAGAAAAAGTAGGTCTTGCAGGTATAATCGGACTGGAGCGCTTGGCAGGGTTCGCTTCGATCGAAGCCGCTTTGCCATAAGCCCGCGCACGGAATAACCCTTCAAGTCAAGGGACAATTGCCTTGACTTTTATCGGGTTAAAAGATAATACGGTCTTGTGGCTCTAGAGGGCGCGCAAGCATGGATCTATCGGAACTGGACGAAAAATACTGGAGCCGGCGGGGGGAATTGAACCCTCGACCTACTGATTACGAATCAGTTGCTCTACCCCTGAGCTACGCCGGCAATGTATGGATTGTGATTCGGGAAAAGGCCCTGCGGTACAACACATTAAAAATAAGGCAAGGGGCCTTTTTTGTCAAGGCTTTTAGTTGGCAAGGTCCCGATAATATACGCATGGCGGTTTTAGAGAGTATTTGCGGCGGCTCCGCTAAGCGCGGCTTTATCGCTTACGAACAACCGCACAGGATGGAAAATGGGCTGTGAAAAGCATGATTCAGCTGGCAGGCAGAGGGTCCTCGTAATAGATGACGACCTTATCAACAGGGCCATGCTCGAAGAGATACTGGGTGATAACGGATACGACGTCAAGTGCGTTGTCGGCGGAGCCGAGGGGCTGGACATCGTCAAGAGCTGGTTCCCTTCGGTCGTCATACTGGACATCGTCATGCCGGGCATCGACGGCATCAGCGTTTGCAAGGCTATCCGGGAGATGAATCAGCCGTTGCGACCCTCCATCATAATGATGTCAGCTACATCCGATAAGGATACGATAGTCGAGTCCCTCTCGGCAGGCGCTGACGATTATGTCGTCAAACCTGTAAACGAGGCGGAGCTTGCGGCCCGCGTCAACGCGCAGACAAGGATAAGCGGGTTCTATAATGAGATAGCCGGTGACAAGAAGACCCTTGAGACTATACTCGATATAAGCGGTGCTCTTGCGGCTACCCTTGACCCTGCCGAGGTCTTAAACGTCATAGTGACCAAGGTCGCGGGCATAGTAGGCGCGGAGAGGTGTTCGATCGTCCTTATAGCGAAGGAAGGCGCGGGGTATGTCCTTGCCTCTCATGAGGACCCGTCCCTCAGGGAACTGAAGATCGACCTCGCCAAATATCCCGAGATACGGGAGGTCTGTGCAACCAAGTCAACCCTTGTCATAGAGGATATTGAGCATAACCCCTTGATGGAGAGCGTAAGGGAGCAGATCCATTCTATCGGAGACCTGAGCCTGCTAGTAGTGCCGATAGTCTTTAACGACGACGTCCTCGGTACGCTCTTCCTCCGGACCAGGAGGCGCGAGTCCGGCTTCAGGCAGAAGGATATCGATTTTTGCAGGATCATAGCCAACGCGTCGTTCCATGCGATAAAGAACGCCTCGCTCTTCGCCAGGGTCACAAGGGAGAAAGAGTCTCTCAGGGAGATGTCGATAAGGGACCAGCTGACGTCGCTCTTCAACCACAACTTCTTCTATACGAGGCTTGACGAGGAGTTTGAAAGGGCGGTGAGGTACGAAACGCCCTTGTCCCTCATCATGATGGACATAGACAACTTCAAGCAGATAAATGATACGTACGGCCACCGGGTAGGGGATATCGTCTTGAGAGAGCTTGCCGTGATGATAAAGCGCGGCGTCAGGAAGACAGATATAGTGGCGCGTTACGGCGGGGAGGAGTTCGGGGTGATACTCCCGCATACTCTGCAGAAAGGCGCGGCTGAAGAGGCAGAAAGGATACGTGAGATAATAGAGAGCCACGCATACGCCGGGCTCGTCTCCGAGAGGATAACGGTAAGCATCGGGGTCGCGTCGTACCCTCAGAAAGGGGCGATGAACTCTGGGGACCTTGTTAATTATGCTGATGACGCTCTTTATAAGGCGAAGTGGGGCGGTAAAAACTGCGTGAAGATAGCCGAGTAGGCCGGTAGATCTACGGACTTTCAGAGGCAGTCCCTTTTTAATAGGGACTGCCTTTTTTTATGTACGGGTATTTTTTTCGCGGGGGTGTCTTAGATCTATACAACAATAAGGGGAGGTGACTTTGCCTCAAAACAAAATCCGGCTGGCGAAGTTGTTTTGTTTTTGCCTTCAAACAAACCCGGGTATGGTGGAATGAGCCTGAAGGCGAGGCGACGAGCAGGCATCGGTATCTCATGCGAGTCGGTTCGCCATCGAAAGGAGCCATACCCAAAAAGATGTACGAAAGTACTCAAAAAAAACAGCAGATGCTCTTTTATGGCAGTTGTTGTTCTGTCCTTGCAACAACAAGATACACACAATTGGTGGGCTCGGCCCACCCTACGAGTCTTTGCCTCTAAACAAAACCCGGGTATGGCGGGATGAGCCTAAAGGAGGGCCGCTTAGCAGGTATCTGAATCTAGCGCGAAACGGCCCGACAGCGAAGGGAGCCATACCCAAAAAGGCGCACAAAAGTGCAAAGCTGAAATCAGATAGATGTTTTTTTACAAGTGCTATTGCTTGGTCCTGCAGATTGCGGCGGGTGTGACCCGCCCTACCGTCAGGCTCGAAAGCGTTGGGAGCCATACCCAAAAAGACACACAGAAGTGCAAAGCTAAAATCAGAGATATATTTTTTACAAGGGCCGTTCGAGCTATATTCAAAAGGCGCACGACAGTGCGCAACCCCCCTAACCCTTATCCCTGTATCTTTATCGCGCACAGGCTGCCGCACATCGTGCAAACCGACGAATCTTCCGGCGGGCTGGTCTCTCTTATCATCCGCGCCCTTGCCGGGTCTATCGAGAGCCTTATCTGCTCGTCCCAGTCGAGCGCCTTTCTGGCCCTTGCAAGGGCCTTGTCAGCCTCGATAGCCGTCTTTCTTTTGGCAATGTCGCCTGCGTGAGCGGCTATGCGCGAGGCGATGACCCCGTCTTTCACGTCTTCTATCGTAGGTAGCCTCAGGTGCTCGCTTGGCGTGACGTAGCAGAGAAAATCAGCGCCTGCCGCGGCCGCTATCGCTCCGCCTATTGCCGAGGTTATGTGGTCGTAGCCAGGGGCGATGTCGGTTACAAGCGGGCCGAGGACGTAGAACGGCGCGTTGTTGCAAAGCCTCTTCTGGAGCAGGATATTGGCCTCTATCTGATCAATCGGCATGTGCCCCGGCCCTTCTATCATCACCTGGACCCCTTCGTCAAAGGCCATCTTGGCGAGTTCCCCAAGGGTTATCAACTCATCTATCTGTCCTCTGTCTGTAGCGTCTGCCAGGCATCCTGGACGGAGCCCGTCGCCTAGGCTCAAGACCATATCGTACTTTTTGGCGATCTTAAGGAGCCTCGGGTACTGCTCGTAAAGCGGGTTTTCTTTTTTCCGGAACCTCATCCACTCGGCGGTAAGGGCGCCGCCTCTGCTGACGATACCCATGATGCGCCCCTGCTTTTTTACCTTTTCAACCGAGGAGCGCGTTACCCCGCAGTGAACGGTTATAAAGTCGACCCCGTCTTCGGCCTGGCACTCGATGGAATCGAACATCTCTTCTGCGTCAAGTTCGACAAAAGACTTGCCACGCTTTCTAGCGTCATGGGCCGCCTGGTATATAGGCACTGTGCCGATCGGCACGGTCGTTGCCTCCATCACAGCCCTTCTGATCGCGTTGACGTCGCCGCCGGTCGAAAGGTCCATTACAGCGTCAGCCCCGGCTTCTATTGCTACGCGGAGCTTGGTCAGTTCCTCTTCGATGTCCGTATGGTCCTGCGAAGAGCCGATGTTGGCGTTTACCTTTGTCTTTAGGCCCCTGCCTACGGCAAGCCCGGCGATAGAGCGGTGAAGGAGGTTCTTTGTTATGATGACGGTCCCTTCTTCTATCGAGCTTCTTATGTACTCCGGTTCGACCCCTTCTTTTGCGGCCGATGCCGTCATCTCTTCGGTTATTATGCCCTTGCGGGCCGCTTCGAGTTGTGTCATTTATGGCTCCGTTTTGTTTTTGTATTATATGAGAAGGGCTATGGCCGCCCTTGTTGCCCGTCTTTTAAGCGTCGCTTTATGAGAGCCTCTACTAATGCCTCGGCGCTTTTACGCACCTCAGGGGCTGAGAGTATCGCTGATATAAGTGCGACGCCTGCGCATCCGGTATCTAATACCTCTTGGGTATTTTCTATATCTATGCCGCCTAATCCGTAGACCGGGACTCTGACTGCGGCAACAGTCTCTTTAAGCGCTTTAACGCCTGCCGGTCGTCCGTAAGCGGCCTTCGACGCTGTGTGATAGACCGGGCCGAAGACTATGAAGTCAGCGCCAAGGGCCTGTGCCTCCTTAGCCTCGCCGAGAGAGTGGGTCGAGACCCCGATAAGCTTCTTCGGGCCGAGGAGGCTACGCGCCGCCTCCGGCGGCATCGACCCGTGGCCCAGATGGACCCCGTCTGCCTCTGAGAGCAGGGCGATATCGACCCTGTCGTTTATGAGGAGCTTTGCGTTGTAGCGTGCTGTAAGTTCTCTCATCTGCCTTGCGAGCGTAAGGAGCTTTGCACCACACAGACCCTTCTCGCGAAGCTGCACCGCACCTATGCCGCCAGCAAGGGCCTCTTCGACCCTTGTAATGAGGTTTGAAGGCGAAGAGCCGGTGCCGTCAGTAATCAGATAGATATCGAAAGGCGCCTTTGTCTCTTTCAGCGAGCCGTCCTCTTTCCGCGGTTTGCCGGTTCCCATAGTCGTTTTTTCCAGATGATCGCGGCCACAGATATGACGAGCAGTATGCTTACCATCTGGGCGGCCTTTATAGGTCCGATCATCAGGCTGTCCGCCCTGAACTGTTCGACAATGAGCCTGCCTGTCGAGTAAAGGCCGAAGTAGACGGCGAAGGTGAAGCCGTCTTTGGCCTCTTTGCGCTTTAAGACAAACCATAAAAAGAGAAAGATAGAGAGGTTTATGGTCAGCTCATACAGCATCGTCGGGTGGAGGGGCATACCGGGAAACTCGGTGCCTGCGATAGACTCCGGCGGAAATACGATCCCCCAGGGCATATCTGTCGGCCTGCCGTGCGCGTCTCCGTTCATGAAGTTGCCGAACCTGCCGAACGCCTGGCCGAGTATCAGGGCGGGAGCTACCGCGTCGGTCATCCGCCAGAAAACAACCTTATGTCTCTTGAGAAAAATCCATGCCGCTGTGAGGCCGCCGATCATGCCGCCGTGTATCGCTAGTCCCCCGTGCCAGACAGCGGGCATCTCTACAGGGTTCGCCCAGTAGTATGACCAGTTGAACGCGACGTAGTAGATGCGCGCCCCTATGATCCCTCCGATGACCGTCCAGACGATGAAGTTCATCACGTCGTCTTCGGTAAGCGGGATGGCCTTCCTTTTAACCTCGGCCTTGATAAGGTAGCTCCCTACGACGATAGCAACGACGTACATCAGGCCGTAGAACCTGACCTCAAGCGGGCCGTATTGGAACAATATTGGGTGCAATGAAGCTCCTTTGAATAGTTGCCTGATAGTCTTGTAGCGCCTGCCTCTCAGGTATAGACTGCTCGCGTCTATCGCCTCTCTTTACGGTGCAAAAACAGAGGATGCTCTCGGCATATACCATCGGTCGCATAGCACAGGATGCGCCCTTGCTTACTAGTTAGTCTATAAGCCCTGTAAGCGGGCTCGACGCGTTGGCGTAGAGCCTCTTAGGCATCCTTCCGGCCAGGTACGCGAGGCGTCCGGCTTGTGCTGCTAGGTTCATGGCCCTTGCCATGGCTACCGGGTCTTTTGCGTCAGCTATCGCCGTATTCATCAGGAGGCCGTGGCAGCCCAGCTCCATCGCTATCGCCGCGTCGCTTGCTGTGCCTACCCCGGCATCTACTATGACAGGGACTTTTATCGTCTCAAGTATGATGCGGATATTGTAGGGGTTCCTGATGCCGAGGCCTGAGCCGATGGGCGCGGCCATCGGCATCACAGCGGCGCATCCGATCTCTTCAAGTTTTTTTGCCATGATCGGGTCGTCGTTCGTGTATGGGAGTACTGTAAAGCCTTCCTTGACAAGGACCTTTGCCGCAACAAGTAGTGCCTCGTTGTCAGGAAATAGAGTCTTTGGGTCGCCTATGACCTCGAGCTTGATCAGATCGGTCTCAAGGGCCTCTCTTGCGAGCCTGGCCGTCCTTATAGCCTCTTCGGCCGTGAAACAGGCGGCGGTGTTCGGCAAAAGGGTATATCTTTTGTCTATGTGGTCGAGGAGCGATTCGCTCCCTTTGTCGAGGTTTACCCTCCTTACCGCGACGGTCACGACCTCGGCCCCGGAGGCCTCAAGGGCGCTACGCATCACCTCGTTGGAAGGGTACTTGCCTGTGCCTACCATCAGGCGCGACTTGAATTCCAGCTTTCCTATCTTTAGCGTATCATTCATGCTGATCCGACTCCTGTGGTTTTTCGTATAAGCAGACCGCTTAAAAAGCTCCTGCTACGGCGTTGTCTTTGTCGTCCGCCCATTCGGCAGAGGCTGGATCACGCCTTGTTCTCTACTCGTTGCATATAGAGGCTTTTTCGGCCGCCTGCCAGGGGCATAAGCGTGCAGGCTATCCCCCACCCACCATACGAACGACCTCGATGCTGTCGCCCTCTTTTAAGACCGTTTCATCGTGGAGGCGCTTAGGTATTATCTCTCTATTGAGGTCAACGGCAATGCCGGCCCTTTTGACGCTGAAAAGGAGAAGCAGCCCCTCTATGGTGATCCCTTCCGAGACCTCTTTAGTCTCGCCGTTCAGACGTATAATCATATCAGAAGTAGAGGTCCTTTTTCCCCTGCTCGATCTCTGAGAGCTTTTCGATCAAGGCTTTTTTAAGCTCCTCGTCTTTTACGTCGAGGAGCCCCTTCTCTATGGCCGTCTCGATAGCCCTGGCGTCAGAGCCTGACAGGCGCTCCTGAAGGTATTCCTTGAGGGTCAGAAGGGCGTTTGCCTGACAGAGCCGGTTCATCCCGCCTGAGATCGTCTTTTCAGTGAAGTTATGCCCGGTGCGCCCTACCCGGTAGCATGTCGTGCAAAGCGACGGGAGCATGCCGTCGTCTATTACGGATCTGATCACCTCTGACAGGGTCCTGTGGTCGTTTGTCGAGAACTGCTCAAGAGACCCCTCTGACTGGCTGTACCCTCCCGGGTTTGTCCTCGACCCGGCGCTCAGCTGTGTCGCGCCGCACCGGATAAGCTCGGCTCTTAGAGGGGCGGATTCCCGTGTGGAGGCGACTACACCAGCCGAGGGGATAGTGAGGCGAATGATCGCGACTATCTTTTTAAGCTCCAGGTCTGATACAGGGTATGGTACTTCTTTTATTGCGAATTCCGAGGCAGGTCGGAGGCGAGGGATAGAGATCGTGTGCGCGTGCGTCGCGTATTTCTCGTAAAGGTGCATCGAATGCGCTATAGAGCAGAGCGTATCGAACCTGTGGTCGTAGAGGCCGAAGAGCGGGCCGATGCCTACGTCTTCGAAGCCCGCGTCGATCGCCCTGTCCATTACCTCTAATCTGTAGTCAAAATCTTTTTTTCTGCCGCTCGGATGCATCAGTTCGTAGGTCTGCCTGTGGTACGTCTCCTGGAACGCCTGATATACGCCTGTCCCTGCGGCTTTAAGCGCTTTTAGTCCTGCCGTATCCATCGGCGGCGCGTTTACATGGACTATACGCATAGCGGTCTTCTCGTATAGGGCCCTTACGCATGAGACGATGTAGTCAAGCCCCCACCTGGGGTCTTCGCCGGTCACGAGAAGGACCCTCTTGAATCCCATGTCCGCCAGGGCCCCTGCCTCGCGAACCACCTCGTCAACGGTAAGGGCCTTTCTCTCTACACCCTTGTTGGAACTCCTGAAGCCGCAGTAGAGGCATCCGTTGGTACAGTGGTTGGAAAGGTACAGAGGCGCGAACAGGACTATCCTGGAGCCGAAGACGCGCTCTTTAACCTCGGCGGCCTTGCGGCATATCGTCTCTATCACGGCCGGGTCTGTCACACAGAGAAGGAGTGCCGCATCTTCGATGGAGAGCCCTTTGCCGCGCCCGGCCCTGCCTAGTATAGAAGCGACAGACGCGCTTGTCGGGCAAGCCGCGTCAAGGATGGATCGGATGTTTTTAGCGTCTATTACCACGTACCTTCCTTTTAAAAATAAAAAAGCCGCCATTGTCTGGCGGCTTTTTGCAGGCATAACGAGTATGCCCGCAGTATTTGTGTATTTAAGCCGCTTGCCTACGCTGGCATTACCCAGGTCAGGTCGTTGGGGTCTTCTCCTTGACGGAGAACTCTCAGTCCTGTCGGACTCCCCCAGCGTATGTTTTATGGTTGTTGCGGTAGGTCCGTAAGACGCCTCAGATCAGCTTGGAGGCTGTGACGATGTTATCGGCGATCTCACGCATCTTCTTGTTTTCCTTCTGCGAGTGTGACTGCAGGAGCTTAAAGGCGTCTTCTTCGGAGATATTGCATCTCTTCATCAGGATGCCCTTGGCGCGCTCGACCAGCTTTCTGGTCTCTATAGCGTCTTTAAGGTCGACGACCTCGACCTTCAGGCTCTTAAATTCTTCATAGCGGGCGAGGGCAAGCTTGATAGCAGGCTCAAGCTGTTTTTTTGTCACCGGCTTTACCAGGTAGGCGAAGACACCTGATTCTATCGCCTTTACAGCCATCTCGTCGGAAGAAAGCCCTGTGATCAGGATGATCGGAACCGGCCCTTTCGAGGATATGGTCTTTGCGGCCTCTATCCCGTCCATCTCCGGCATCTTTACATCCATGATGACCAGATCGGGTTTTATCTCGCTGGCCAGTTTCACCGCGTCCTTGCCGTTCGATACAGCCGCTACGACATCGAAGCCGAGCAGTTCAAGCTGGCTTTTAAGAAAGAGCCGCGTCTTTGAATTGTCTTCTGCGATCAGTACTCTTGTTGGGCTTGTCGTGTTCTTTGATGCCATCATGCTTGTATGGCCCTCGTGGCTATTTCTTTTTAGCATAATATACTCGTAGTCTTGCAGTCAATATAATTTTGAATCTGAAGGATAATGCTCAGCTAAAGAGGGGGGAGCGTCCCGGACTGCCCATCTGATATATCGGTAGTGCCCGTTTTTTCTAAAGCGAAATAAAGGCCGCTATCGCTATCATACCGGCAATGCGCGCCGCAAAGTCTACGATCTCGATTATCTTCAAGGTGATCCCCTATCTGACGCTATGCGCGGCCCCGGAGCAAGGATATCCGGCGAGCCTTGGTACATGCGCATATCAGGGATCATTAAGGGGGTTTGAAAGAAAGGTTCAGGCGCCGGTGCGGCTTGAAAGCCTTGTGCAGACGGCATCTATTGCCAGGACAAAGGCCGGGAAGATCCCGAGTGAGGCGAGGTAGGCCCTGTGCTCGTATATGACGTCGAGTATCGGTATGAAGCTGGATGTGGGGCTGAGCAGTATTATAAACCAGAAGAAGCCGAAAGAGGCTACGCGCCATTCAGAGGAAATGCCCATGCTTGTGCGGATGAATATGTAGATGGCCCCTGCGGCCAGGCAGGATAGGATGATGAGTGAGACGACAGGAGGCGGTATCGGGTACAGGAGCGCCGTACCTTCATGCATATCAGGTGTCTCGAAGAGCCCCTTTGATACAGGGAAGTCGTAGTCGAGCGTCTGGTTTATGGGCAGGGCGAGAAGCGCTATGTAATATACGATGACGTTAAGTTCGGTCATCAGGTACTCGGTCTTGCTGATGGTCTTGACCGTGAAGCCAGCGGTCAAGCCGTCTTTCCCTGCTCTTGCGGACGGCGTTTTTATCTCCCCCGTTCCTTCCGCTGGCCCTCCCTCGACCGCTCCCATGGACGACTCATCGCTTACGTCCCCGAACCCGCCGAGGCTCGATACCGTAGTCACCGCGAAAATAGCGAGAAGGACCGCCATCATGACGTAAAGCGGCCATCTGGAGAGTGTTCTGGCGAAGCGCATTCCGCTTATGAAAAAAAGATCGTAGAGGAATACCACGGCCGGTATTGTTATGGCTACCTCTTTTGAGTAGAAGCCGAGGACGTACGATACGGCTATAGATGCGTAAAAAATCCCTCTGCGTCCGGCTGTCGGCTGAGCGGATGCCTTTATCAGGAGGAGTACGGAGGCGAGCGTGAACAGGGCTGAGAGTGTTTCCATCCTCTGGACTATATATGAGACCGCTTGCGTTTGTATTGGATGGAGCGCGAAGATGAGGACTGAGAGGGCCGCGAGCCTTCTTGCACGCGGCGCTAGAGCGCCTGAGGCTGTAAACGCGTGCGTGAGCACCAGATATGCGAGAATGCCGTTTGTGATGTGTATGAGGAGGTTTACCGCGTGGTATCCGAACGTATCAAGCCCGCCAAAGGCGAAGTTGAGATGGAAGGTGGCAAGCGTTACGCCCCTTGGCCCTGTGAGCGTTTGAAAGAACGCGGAGGCGTTTTGCACTGAAGGGTTTTCTACTATCGATGGTATGTCGTCGAACTGGAACGCGCCGCGAGTGGTGTTTGAGTAGGCGATGATGACTGAGGTGGCCATGAGCAGGAGGAATGCGGGGGTAAAGAACCTGCTTGAGAATATCCTCTCCATCAGTCTCTGTCTCCGCGTCCGTCAGGTCTTGTCGCGCTCATCCGGCCTTTATCGTCGGTCTTCGGTCTTATCGTCGGGTCTATCCCGGCCTCCCTCAGAGCGGTCTTCAGGAGCGTCAGGTCCTGCGTGAGCATCTTGTTCTTCTCGTGGAGGATGGATATGACGACCGAGAAGTGCAGGAGTATGAGCATTACGAAAAAGAGGGCTACAAGGAAGAGGAACGACGGAGGATATGCTACCCCGAAGAACCCTGCGACCGTGTCGAGTATCGCTTTCTTAAGGGAGAGTACCGTTATTACAAGGGACGAGGCTATCCATAGGACCGAGTATTTTTCCTTGAGAAGGCCCCTGCGGATGAAGTCTATGACGAAGGCCATCAGCGCGAGCGACCCTATGATGGCAAATATCTGGAATATGTACATGCCCGCCCCTTTTAGAGCCCGCTATATCTTTTTCATGAGATCGACGAAGATGGCAAGGAGCACCTTTACCATGTAATAAATCGATCGGATAGGCGTGATGGACGATCTGCCGGCTGAGCGTTCGTTCATGCTTACCGGGATCTCCATTATACTAAAACCCTTCTTGTGAAGCAACACGAGCGCTTCCACCTCAGGGTAGTCGTCAGGGTAGCGCTTGGCGAAGAACTCGATGCACTCCTTGCCTGCGGCCCTGAACCCGGATGTGGTGTCAGTCACCTTTTCTTTTATGATCACGGAGACGACGCTTGAAAAGAGCGCCATCCCAGCGCCTCTCGCGAGCGACGGCCTGTAGGACCCTTCGCCAAGGAAGCGCGAGCCAACTACGATGTCCGCCTTGTTCTCTACGACAGGCCTTATGAGCTGGGCAATCTGCTCGGCCGGGTGCTGTCCGTCCGCGTCGACCTGGACCGCTACGTCGTATCCCTTCATGTGGGCATACTTGTAGCCGGTCTGCATAGTCGAGCCTATGCCCATGTTGTAGGGGTTGCTGATAAGGATAACGCCTTTGGATGAGGCTATGGCCGCAGTCCTGTCGCTCGATCCGTCGTTGACTACGGCGATGTCGGCCCAGGGCACGTGCTTCTTGATGTTGTCGATGACAACGCCGATGCTGCCCTCTTCATTGAAGGCGGGTATTATGATAAGCAGGCTTTTTTTCAGGTCATTCATGTAGGCATGTGGGCAAAAAGGGTGGTGCGCCGCATCTGGCGTCCATAGGGGGCATCTGGATCTGGCCTGATAGCAGGCTTGTTGATGGTAGCTGAAAAATGGTGCCGAAGGGGGGACTCGAACCCCCACAGGCTTTCACCCACAAGAACCTGAATCTTGCGCGTCTGCCAATTCCGCCACTTCGGCATCAGGGTGCTTCTTGCGGCCTTTAGGGCCGGCGCAGATCCGGCCTGCGCGTACAAATAAACGCTTGAATCTGGAGCTGTTTCAAGTTAAGATCAAACATTGTAGCAGACTTGCTCCAAGCGTCTCTTTTGCCGCACAGCAACGGTCAGCCGCAAAGAGAAATAGTCGCATACTAAAAAAACTAAGTCAAGGGAGTTTTTAATGAAGTTCTTTATAGATACGGCAAACATAGAAGAGATAAAAACAGCTGATGAGTGGGGGCTGGTCGACGGAGTAACGACAAACCCTTCGCTTATAGCCAGGGAAAAGAGGCCGTTTAAGGCGATAATAGAGGAGATATGCTCTATTATAGACGGGCCTGTCAGCGCCGAGGCGGTAAGCCTTGACGCTAAAGGGCTTATATCCGAGGGCAGGGAGCTGGCTAAGATACACAAGAACATAGTAGTGAAGATCCCGATGACGCTCGAAGGGATGAAGGCAGTAAAGACGCTTTCGAAGGAAGGGATAAAGACCAACGTCACGCTCGTCTTCTCGCCGATACAGGCGCTTATGGCTGCAAAGGCGGGCGCCACCTACGTAAGCCCGTTCGTAGGGAGGCTTGACGATATAGCGCAAAACGGCATGGAGCTCATCTCTCAGATACTCGAGATATACGGCTCATACGCCTTTTCTGCAGAGGTGATAGTGGCGAGCGTGCGCAATCCGATCCACGTGCTTGAAGGCGCCCTTATGGGCGCGCATGTCTCGACCATCCCGTTTAAGGTGCTTGAACAGCTCTCCAAGCATCCTCTTACCGACATAGGCATCGACAAGTTCCTCAAAGACTGGGAGAAGGTGCCCAAGTAAGTCTATGCTTTATCGGTCGGGCCGGTAGCGGCTTGACCTCGAACAGCGGCGGCCGCACCATCTGCGACAGCGCGGATGGTGCCGTAGCGTCAACAAACGCTTCGGGCCGCGTGGTACTTCCTCCATGCGGCCCTTTTATGTATCCATACCGGCACAGACCCTCGGAAAAATCGTCACGAACCCAATTGATAGCCGCACGAAGCTTTCTTTGCGTATATAATCCATCTTATGACAGGAGAGGTGCGATATGATCACCCACGTCGTTTTGTTCAGGCTCAAAGACAGGAGCGAGGCGAGCGTGAAAGAGGCCCTTGCAGTCCTTCGCAAGCTCGATGGCCGGATACCTTCATTAAAAGGGTTTGAGGTCGGGCTTGATCTGGTCAAGTCCGTCCGTTCGTATGATATAGCGCTCATCGCCAGGTTTGATGATCTCAAAGGGCTGGATGAGTACCAGAACCACCCGGCCCACCTTGAGGTGGTAAAATATATAAGCGCCGTAAGAGATGAGTCTGTCGCAGTTGATTTTGAAGTATAAAATAGAAGAAAAGGAGCTGTATTGGAGGATATTAAAGACAGGATCCAGGCGTTTATGGAGGAGGCCGGCAGGCCGATCTCGTTTAAAGACCTGACCCAGGCGTTCGGGGTTGAGCGCCATGAGCGCGACGAGTTTAAAAAGTGCATCAAGGGGATGGCGGCCGAAGGTCTTCTCATAAAGACGAGAGACGGCAGGTATGGTCTGCCTTTGAAGATGAACCTTGTTACAGGCACTCTTTCGTGCCATGCGGACGGGTTCGGCTTCGTATGCCCGGGAGGCGGAGATACAGACGTATTTGTCAACCCCAGGCGTATGTCAGGGGCGATGCACGGCGATACGGTTATGGCGCGCGTCGAGGGGCAAAGGGGCGGCGGCAAGCGGGAAGGGTCCATCATACGCGTCCTTAACAGGGCCCATAAGCTCGTAGTCGGGCGGTTCGAGACGGCCAAGGGCTTCTCGGTCGTGATACCGTCGGATGAGAAGATCCTTGAACGGATAATTATACCCGGCAAGGAAAAGAACGGCGCTGTCCACGGGATGATAGTAGTCGCCGAGATCGAAAAATGGCCGACAAAGAACTCCGGGCCTTCGGGCAGGGTAGTCGAGGTGATAGGGAACCCGCAGGACGCTGACGTAGAGGCAGAGGTGATACTGCGCAAATTCGGGCTTCCGGGCAGGTTCCCGAGAGAGGTCGTTGCCGAGGCAAAGGATATCCCCTCTGAGGTCTCAGCGCATGATATAAGCGGCAGGGTCGATCTGAGGGGCTTTACGACGATCACCATAGACGGCGAGTCTGCCCGCGACTTCGACGACGCGGTCTCTTTAGAGAGAGTCGGGCAGGGCTACAGGCTCAGGGTCTCGATAGCTGACGTTAGCCACTACGTCAGGCCTTCTACAGTCCTTGACAAAGAGGCATACGAAAGATCTACGTCGGTTTATTTCCCTGACAGGTGCGTTCCGATGCTGCCGGAGGCCCTTTCAAACGGGATATGCTCGTTGAACCCCAAAGTAGACAGGCTGACGATGACGGCCGAGCTTGAGTTTGACGCAAGCGGCACTATCATCAAAAAACGCCTCTACGAGTCCGTTATAAAAAGCGCCGAGAGGATGACTTACACGAATGTAAAGAAACTTCTGAAGGATGAAGACGCAGAGCTGTCTATCCGCTATCAGCACATCATCGATGACCTTCGTCTCATGGAGGAGCTTGCTTTAAAGCTCATGGCAAGGCGCAGGGATGCCGGGTCTATCGATTTCGACCTTCCGGAGCCTGAGATAATAATCGGGATAGAAGGCACGGTCGAGGATATAGTAAGGGCCGAGCGGCATATCGCGCACAAGATGATAGAGGAGTTCATGCTCGCCGCAAACAGGGCGGTAGCCGAAGAGTTCTCAAGCCGCTCACTGCCGTTCCTGTACAGGGTACATGCTTCGCCTTCGCAGGAGTCGATCGACGAGTTTAAGGAGTTTGTCGCCGCCTTCGGCATACACCTTGATATGGGCAAGGGGCCCAAGGCGATGCAGGCGGTACTTAAAAGCGTCGAGGGGAGGCCTGAGGAGAGGCTCATAAACCATGTGCTGTTGAGGTCTATGAAGCAGGCGGTCTATTCACCCGACAACGTCGGACACTTCGGCCTGGCATTCAAGGATTACGGGCACTTCACCTCCCCGATAAGGCGCTACCCTGACCTTGTCGTCCACAGGCTCGTAAGGCTTCTCATAAACGGCAAGTACACGCAGGCAGAAGCCGCGAGGATGGAAGCGCTCCTTCCCGAGACGGCGACGCATACCTCGGCACGCGAGAGGAAGGCGATGGAGGCCGAGCGAGAGATAGCTGATCTTAAGAAGTGCCAGTTCATGAAGGACAAGACAGGCCAGACCTACGACGGGTTCATATCCGGCGTTACAGGCTTCGGCCTCTTCGTAGAGCTCAAGGAGTACTTCGTCGAAGGGCTTGTCCATGTTTCCATGCTGAAGAACGACTACTATGTATTCGATGATAAGAGGCATACGCTTCGCGGTGAGCGCACCGGGACGGCCTTCAAGGTCGGAGACCCGGTAACGGTAAGGATAGCAAGGGTCGATATCGAGAGAAGGCGCATAGACCTCGTCATGGAAGAAGACGCCTTGGCAGCTGCTAAAGGCGCGGGCGCTTTGAAGCCAGGGTCCAAGGCCGTCTCTGTCGGGCCGGGTAAGGACCGCGTCCAAAAGACGGACGCGAGCAAGGGCAAGAGTACAGGCAGGCGGAAAAAAGGCAGGTAGCATTTAAAAAGGCGGAAGAGATGGGGTCTTCAAGGTTTCATCTTGCCTACAAGAACATCAGGCGGCTTCGCCGCATAGCAACGACGTTCGCCAGGTACGGATTCCGTCCGTTCATGGACAGGATGCATCTTGGCCGTCTTGTCGCGATGCACAGCCGCATCTTCGGCGCGGGCGCGCCTCCTGCCGAGAGTCTTACGGTAGCCGCCAGGTTCAGGTGCGTACTTGAAGAGCTCGGCCCCACCTTCATAAAATTCGGACAGATACTCTCCACAAGGCCGGACATAATACCGGAAGAGTTCCTTATCGAGCTTTTAAAGCTCCAGGACGAGGTCGCCCCTATCTCGTTTAAAGAGGTAAAAGGGGTCATAGAGGGACAGTTTGGCAGGCCTGTTGAGGCCCTCTTTTCCTCTATTGAGCGGGAACCTGTCGCCGCCGCCTCCATCGCCCAGGTCCACAGGGCGGTTACGACCGACGGCAGAGAGGTCGTCATAAAGGTGCAGAGGCCGGGCATCGAAGCGACGATCGACACTGACATCTCCATCCTCGGTTTTCTCGCCGACCTTGCCGAGAGGCACATACCTGAGATCAGGAACTACGATCCGAAGGGCGTTGTCGAGGAGTTCTCTCTGGTCATAAGAAGAGAGATGGACTTTACGCTTGAGGCGAGCTACACGGAGAGGTTCAGGGAGAACTTCGCGGATGATAAGAGGGTCGTGATACCGGCCGTCCACTGGGAGCTTACCGGCAGGAAGGTCCTGACTATGGACCGCGTCAGCGGGATCAAGGTGGACAAGCTCGATACCCTGAGACAGGCCGGCATAGACACGGAGAAAGTAGCCCATCTCCTGGCGGACCTCTTCTTCAAGCAGGTCTTTGATCTCGGTCTTTTTCACGGGGACATGCACTCCGGAAATATCTTCGTAGTGGCCGAGGATAAGATCGCCTTTGTCGACTTCGGGATAGTCGGCAGGCTTGACAATACGATGCGCCGTCACCTCGCGGACATGCTGATAAGTTTCGCGATGGATGATTTTGAAGGCCTTATCCGCGTCTATCAGAAGATGAAGATACTGCCGGAGGATCTTGATAAGACCTCTTTCGAGCGCGAGTATTATGATATAATGCTCCATTATTTCGGCCGCCCTCTGAAGCACGCGAGGGTGGGGGAGCTGATGCTTGAATACAGCAGGCTTGCCGCAAGGTACAATGTAAGGCTTCCGAGGGAGCTTCTTCTTTTCGACAAGTGCCTCATGGAGCTTGAAGGTCTGGCGCGGCTGTTGTATCCTGACGTCAACATCATCGACGAGAGCGCTCCGTACGCTCAAAGGCTCTTCAGGCAGAGGTTCGAGCCTGCGGCTGTCTTCGAGCGGGCTTCAGACGTGGCCGCTGACTACAGGGAGCTTGCGGAGAAGTTCCCGTCTCAGTCTACCAAGATAATGCAGAAGGTGCTGGATGATAAGCTGAGGATAGAGTTCATGCACAGGGGGCTTGAAGACTTCATGGGAGAGGTCGACAGGTCTTCTAACAGGCTGACCTTCGGCATAATCGTCGCGGCGCTCGTTGTAGGCTCTTCGCTCGTCATATCCTCCGAGGCGCCTCCGATGCTCTTCGGGGTTCCGGTCCTCGGTCTAGCGGGTTTCATCGTGGCGTCGCTGCTCGGGCTATGGCTGGCGCTTCAGATAATAAGATCAGGCAAGTTTTGAAGAAGGAATGAAGGTATTCAGGCATACATCCGGGTTCAGGAAGATAAAAACCCCTGTCATCACGCTCGGCAACTTCGACGGAGTCCACCTCGGGCACCAGAGGATATTGAAGAGGCTCGCTCAAAGGGCGAAACGGCTCGGCGTCAGCTCGGTCGTATATACCTTTGATCCGCACCCGCTCACAGTTGTCGCCCCTCATAAAAGCCCCCAGTTGATACTCGACATAAAGGACAAGACCGGACATATAGCAGAGTGCGGGACGGATGCCCTTGTCTTTGCAAGGTTCACGAGGGAATTCGCCTCAAGGCATCCGAGGGAGTTCGTGGAAAAAGAGCTTATGCCCATGTCAATAAGCGAGGTATGGGTAGGTCATGATTTTTCCTTCGGCAAGGGCAGAGCAGGTAACGTGGAGTATCTCCAGACCCTCGGCAGGGAGCTCGGCTTCAAGGTCCATGTCATACCGGCTTACATGTTGGGAGGCAGTGTCGTAAGCAGTTCCCGCATACGGGAGCTTGTAAAGGCCGGGTCTGTAGAGAAGGCCGCGAGGCTTCTGGGCAGGAGATACTCGATAAAAGGCACGGTCGTCAGGGGCAAAGACATGGGGCGTTCTCTCGGGTTTCCTACAGCCAACCTCAAGGTCTCAAGCGAGCTTATCCCGGCAAACGGCGTTTACGCGGCGTTTACTACCATCGACGGGCAGACATATCGTTCAGTCCTTAATATAGGCACCGCGCCGACGTTCGGCGGAAAGGCCTGTTCAATAGAAGTCCACATATTCGGTTTTACCGATGATATCTACGGCAGTAAGATGGAGGTCGCCTTCGTAAGGAGGCTTCGGAGTGAGAAGGCGTTCGCATCGAAGGATGCGCTTGTGGCCCAGATAAAGAAAGACGTAGAGAGGGCAAAAAAGATCCTTGGAGGCAGGGGTTGAAGATAACAGGAAGCACGAGGATAGCAGGGATATTCGGCGACCCTATAGGCCACACGCTCTCGCCGCTCATGCATAACGCCGCCTTTGAATCGGTCGGGCTTGATATCGTATTCCTCCCGTTCCATGTCCGCTCGGATGATGGGGAGGCCCTTAAAAAAGCTGTCGAGGCGGTAAGGGCCCTTAACCTGATAGGCGTGAACGTCACGATACCGCACAAGGAAAAGGTCATAAAGCACCTTGACTGGGTAGATGACGACGCCGCTCTTATGGGCGCTGTAAATACGATTGTAAATAGGGACGGCAGGCTCATGGGTTATAATACCGACGGCACAGGGTTCCTTGAAAGCCTCGCCCTTGATACAGGCCTCTTCCCGGATGGCAAGAGGGCGGTCATAATAGGCGCCGGAGGGGCCGCGAGATCTATCGCATACGCGCTCCTTAAAAACGGCGCTAGCTCTGTAGTAATAGCAAACAGGACGATCGAGCGGGCGGACTCTCTTGTAAGAGAACTCTCCGATAGGTTTAAAAAGCCGAGCGTTGAAGCTGTTGCGCTCTCTGACGTCGCTCTGCTTTCAATGCACGCGTCGAAGGCGGACCTTGTCGTGAACACGACGTCTCTCGGCCTGATGGGCAAGGGAGAGCCTGAGGTCCCGCTCGCTTCTTTTAAAGGCAGCGCAGTCGTCTCCGATATAGTCTACAGGCCGCTTGAGACCGCGTTCCTGAAGAAGGCCGCCAAGGCAGGGCTTCGGTGCCACACAGGGCTCGGGATGCTCGTCCATCAGGGCGCTATCGCATTCGAGCTATGGACAGGCGAGAAGGCACCGGTAGAAGTTATGAGGGTGGCGGCGATGAAAGGGCTCAGCCTCTGATGAAGGTTGTATTCATAGCGGATGGCCACTTGAAGGGGCTCGACGACCCTAATCAGAGGTCCCTTGTCAGGTTCCTCGACTCGCTCGAAGGTGTTGATACGCTTGTAGTGCTAGGGGATCTCTTCGACTTCTGGACAGGCTTCTCGGCTGTCGTTTATTACAGATACCTGCCTGTGCTTTCGTCTCTGATGAGGCTCCGCGAGAAGGGGACCTCCATTATTTATCTCGAAGGCAACCACGACTTTACGATGGGCGGCTTCTTCACTGAGGTCCTCGGCGCTTCGGTCTATCCTGATTCGTGCGAGATGGCGGCTGACGGCAGGAAGGTCTTGCTGATGCACGGCGACTCGATCGATATGAAAAGAGGGTACCGTATCTGGAGGTCATTCCTGAGAGGCCCGATTTTCGGCGGCTTGACAAGGGTGCTCACACCAGCATTCGTAGCAAGTGTCGCAGGCACACTTTCAAATAAGAGCAGGGCGTACGGCAGGGATACAGCAGTAGAGTCGAGGCAGAGGACGTTTGCAAGGGCAAGGATAGCCCAAGGGGCTGACGCGGTGGTGCTGGCGCACTCTCATGTACCCGGCGTATATATTGAAGAGGCAGGGGGCAGACGAGGCGTCTATGCCAACCCCGGCAGTTGGGCTGACAGGAGCTATCTTGCCTACTCAGGCGGCGAGTTTAAGGCCTGCAGGTTCGAGGGGTGAGGCTGGATCATGCCAGTGCTGTTTCAGGTATTTTCAACGGAGTATAATGGGGCGCATAATAATTGAGAGGGGTGCGGCAAGCCCCGGCGCTGTGTCATAATGCACGGCTACAGAACGAATCATTGTAATGGGTGATGGAGGTTTTTGATGACAGCAGGTAACAGGTCTATAGACGTTGTTGCGCTCAAGGCCGACCTTGAGCAGATAATGGAGAAGTACGGCTTAGCGCCCGAATCCCTTGAGCTGGTAGATTCCCTTGAAAATGAACCGAATCCGAACAGGGCTTCCCGGTGCTTCAAGATAGAAAAGAAGATACAGATAAAAAAGGTGATTACGCTTGAAGACAGGCTCGATACGCTCAAGCTCCTTTCCAAGTTCGATCAGGCAGATCTTAAGAAGATAGAGGGAGACGAGCAGTTCGTCAAGCACCTGCTGATGAAGCACATCTGTTCCATCAACGAGAGGTGGAAGGACCTGCACGAGTGCGACAAGTGGGCCTTTTACAACTTGAAGTTCGTCTGAGGGGTAGTAGCGGATCCCGGGGCAGGTCTGCAACCTGCCCCGCAACGTTTGTATTTACTTTATGCGAAACATCGGGTTCAAGTTGTAAGCTCGAACCCGCAAGGAGGAAAATAATTTTATGAGTCAGGATGACGAATCAAAAAGAAAAGAGTTGCTACTTAAGATGTATGACCAATTATTTAATGATATTAATCGTCATATCTTGGTAGTTTGGCAATCTGTGGGTTTACTTTTTGGGGCTTTTGCCGTCTTTGCATTAGTTGAAAAAAAGATTATGCCTCTATATGTGGCGAGTAGCTTGATAGTCTTACTTACCGCTTGGCTTTTAGCTCATATTTATGATGCTGCTTATTGGTATAATAGAAATATAGTAATTATAGGTAATATTGAAAGGCAGTTTTTAAAAAAAGAAGATTTGACCAATATTCACCATTATTTCAAAAAGCACCGATCCGAAAATGAAATGATAACTCACCTGCAAATTCAATACTATCTTGGTATTGGAATAGCTTTGCTTGTAATTATTTATCATTTCTATGTTGAGATAATGCCAGGTATTTGTGCACCTTGGGGTGGTTTTGAATCCCAGCAGACCCTACCGTATATTTTGATTGTAAGTGCGACCATTTGCTTGTCTAAACTCAAAAAAGAGAGAGAAGAAAAATATAAGGAATTTCTCAAAAAATCTCCAGGTATACAAGTTTGACACGGAAGGAGTTAACTATGAAGTTGATTGTGGAGAATAATATGGCATAGTCGAGAGAAGCGTTTTTAGTTTTAGCGGGAGCAGTTTTGCAACCTGCTCCATGAAGGCTACTACTCCTCTGATTACGTGTTAGTCGGCTTCATTTGAGTACTGCCGTGCGCCTTTAGTCGCGTAGGGTGGGCTCGGCCCACCCTTGTATATTAGAACCAGTGGATTTTAAGGCCGCTACTTTTGCAAGAGCAGGTTTGCAACCTGCTCCATGAACTTAGTATCTGCCTAACATGAACTCGCAAGGAGAAGTCGTCAAGTTGTTGCTGTTAAACAAAACCCGGGTCATGGCGTAATGAGCATAAAGGAGAGCCGATGAGCAGGCCGTAATATTTTATATGCGAGGAGGCTCGACAGCGAAAAGAGCCATACCCAAAAGGTGCACGGAAGTGCAATGTTGAAATCAGACCGATGTTTTTTACAAGGGCCTTTCGAGCCAAACCAGAAGCGCACGGTGTGTGCAGAAGAAAGACCGCTTACGACGGACCCCTCCCGGACTCCCCTTATAATCGAACAAAGGGGAGGAGGCAAGGCCTACGGTATCTTCGTTGTCTCCCCTTCAACGACCTGCGTCCCTGCTATCCTGTCTCCGAACCGGAGGCCGCGTTCATCTGTATATATCAGCGCGCACTCAAGTACCGCTACCACCACCGCCGCTATCGTAACGATCAGGGGGCCTAAGTACGGGATCCATCCTATGATGAGGTATAAGAGGATGAGGCCGCCGAAAGGCGAGTTCCTGATGATAGATCCTTTAAAGCCGCAAGGGCCCGCGTTTGGCGCTATTGATAAGGTCTTTAGCCCTACGAGCCTCTTGCCTATTGACTGGCCGCTGCCGAAACCGTCTGATATGAGTATGTATAGTGCGCCGGCGAGCAAACCGATAGGACCAGGAAAGGCGAAGAGCGCGCCAGTTATCAGCATGTCTATCGCTTTTGCGATAAACCTTTCGAGCAGATCTGCCTTAGGGTAAGGGACCGCTTCAGCGAAACCATCCGTAGGCGTATCAAAAGGGAAGCCTTCAGCCATCTATCCGAAACCTCTGTATAGTTTATTTTAAGAACCCCGCTATAGATGACAGGGTTGCAGCGGTAAGGTGAGCGTCTTTTTTATAGCCTGCCTCTTTGCAAGAGCAGGTTTGCAAACTGCTCCGAGGGCTTCATATCTGCTTTATGCGAATCATCGGGTTCAAGTTGCAAGCTTGAACCCGCAAAGAGTTATTTTTTACTGCTCGATCAGTTCTTTCGTGAAGAGGATAAAGGCCATTGCGGGCCGCTTTGATGCCTCTCTCATGGCAAAGTGTATCCCGTCAAGGTTCCAGCCCTCTGCTACCGAGGCGTTTATGGCCTTTTCCATCTCTTCGTCTGTAACGGTGGAAAGCTCCACCACCTTGTAGTTTATCATTGTTCCTCTATTTGCGGTCTTTCTTAGCCCTATTATCTCTTTTTTTCCTGTTGATGGCAAGTGGGCAAGTGGGCTGGCTGGCAAGGCCGCATAACGGATACCGCGTAAGACCCTCTCCGGCGCAAAAAAAGGCGGAGGCTCTTTCAAGCCCCCGCCCTGTAGATTCATTTCAGATGATATCAGATGAACGGCCCTTTATCTCCGCCAGCGGCCTTCTTCTCATCCCTTGCTTTTTTAGCCTCTTCAGACGGCTTGTACGTGCAAAACGGCTCTTCATCCATGTAGTTCTCAGTAAAGGCGTATGCCCTTGCGCGGCATCCGCCGCAGACCTTCCTGAACTCACAGTAACCGCACCTGCCGTTGTACTCGTCCCAGTTGCGCATCTCCTGGAAGACCTTTGAAGTATCCCATATCTGAGAGAACGGCTCTTTTCTGATGTCCCCGCACTCGACGTCGAGGAAGCCGCATATCTGCACCTTTCCCGTGTTCGAGACGAAGGCGAAGCTCTGGCCGCCCATGCAGCCCTTGCTCATAGCGTCAAGGCCGTGAGTCTCAGGCTTTACTGTGATGCCCTTCTCGCGCTCCTTCTGTCTGAATATCCTGTAGTAGTGAGGGGCGCAAGTCGGCTTGAACTGGAGCGGCACCTTGTCTCTCATCTCGTAGAACCATCCGAGCGTCTTCTCGTAGTCCTCAGGGGATATCTCCTGGTCTTTGAGGTTCGCGCCCCTGCCTGTAGGTACGAGCAGGAACGGGTGGTGCGCCTTTGCCCCGAGGCTTATGACAAGTTCGAGTATCTTTGGAAGCTCCTCGAGGTTGTGCTTTGTGATTGTCGTGTTGACCTGGAAGTCGAGCCCGACCTTCTTTACGCTTTCAATCGCCTGCATAACGCTTGCGAACGCGCCCGGGACCCTTCTGAAGTTATCATGGCTCTCGGCTGTAGCGCCGTCTATCGAGAAGCTGAGGCGCTGGATCCCTGATTCGACCATCTTCCGCGCGGTCTCCTCTGTTACAAGGAATCCGCATGGGGCCATGACCATCCTGAGTCCGAGCTTGGTGCCGTACTTGGCGATCTCCCAGATGTCGTCTCTGAGCATCGGCTCTCCGCCCGTCATTATTATGATGGGGTTTGAGAACGACGCTACGTTGTCGAGGAATTTGAAGCACTCTTCGGTCTTCAGTTCGTTCGGGTACGGGCCGAAGCGCGCCGCCGCCCTGCAGTGTATGCAGTCAAGGTTGCAAGACCTCGTAAGCTCCCACGCGATGAGTTTCGGGAGCCATTTTCTTCCGCCGCTCTTATCCGGTCCCTTGGGCATCCCGGGTACCTCGTGAGGATGGCCCTTGGGCATGTTTCCGTGCATATGCATAATGCCTTCTCCTTTGCTGTTGTTTGGTCTGTTACCCTCTGATCAAGGCCTTTGCCGCCTCTTTCGCGAAGTATGTAAGTATCAGGTCCGCGCCCGCGCGTTTTATCGATACGAGAGATTCAAGCATCGCCCTCTGTCCGTCTATCCAGTCGCGCTCGGCCGCCGCTTTTATGATCGAATACTCGCCGCTGACGTTATATGCGGCGACAGGATATCCAAAAGACTCTTTTATCCTGTAGATGATGTCAAGGTACGGTAGTGCCGGCTTGACCATCACTATATCCGCGCCTTCTTCTATGTCGAGTGCTACTTCTCTTAACGCCTCCTCAGAGTTGCCCGGGTCCATCTGATAAGAGCGTCTGTCCCCGAACTTGGGCGTCGATTCTGCCGCGTCCCTGAAAGGCCCGTAAAAGGCGCTTGCGTACTTTGCGGCGTAGCTCATGATCGGCAGGTTTGAAAAGCCGTTCTCGTCAAGCGTATCCCTTATCGCCCCTATGCGCCCGTCCATCATGTCGGATGGCGCCACCATGTCAGCGCCTGCCTCTGCGTGAGAAAGAGCTTCTTCACACAGGAGCTCGAGGGTGGCGTCGTTGTCGACATCCTTATTTTTTATGATACCACAATGGCCGTGCGAAGTATATTCGCACATGCAGACGTCGGTTATGACCATTATCTCAGGGGCCTTGTCTTTTATGGCCTTTATAGCCTCCTGCACAGGGCCGTGAGGGTCGTTGGCAGATGACCCGATCTCGTCCTTGTGCTCCGGTATCCCGAAGAGTATGACCGAGGGTATTCCGAGAGAGCTTATCTCCTTCGCCTCTTTCCTGATGTTGTCTATCGACATCTGGAATATGCCGGGCATCGACTTTATCTCTTTTTTTACGTTCTTTCCGTACGTGACGAAGAGAGGCAGTATCAGGTCGCTCGGAGAAAGGGAAGTCTCCCGGACCATCTTTCTGATGGTATCGTTCTTTCTAAGCCTTCTCGGCCTGTAGATGGGAAAGCTCATTATAGGCTCCTTTCCAGAGGGTTATTTTGCGTTGCCAGCCCGGCCCTTATGCTTTGTAACAGGTCCGGCTTACTTATAATATCTGCCCGGCCGACTTGCCGGCTCAGGCGTTTGTCCCTTTTGTGATCGTAGAGACGGTCTTAAAGTAATCGGCCATCGCCTCTGCGAGAGCAGGGATGGTGTAGTCCTTCGGCATAATATCGACTGTGAGGCCGCAACCTTTAGCAGTATCAGCTGTTATCGGGCCGATGCAGGCGATACTGACGCCTTTTAAAAGTGTAGCCGCTTCGGCCTTTTTGAAGTTACGCATGAAGTTTGTCACAGTTGAGGCTGAAGTGAAGGTTATCATGTCCACTGACCCTTGCCTCAGGCGCTCCTTTAGTTCCCCGGCCTCTTTCGTCGGCCTTATCGTCTTGTAAGACGGGACGACGTCGATCTTTCCGCCGAGCCTTTTTATCTCAACAGGGAGTATCTCCCTTGCCTCCATCGCCCTTGCGAGGAGAAACCTTTTCCCGTTGATCCTTCTCTTCCCGAGTGAAGCGATGATAGCCTCGGCCTTGAATTCCTTTGGCGTCAGGTCTACCTTTATCCTGAGCGCTGTTATCGCCTTTGCGGTCATAGGGCCTATTGCGCATATCTTTACGCCTTTTAAGTCTCTCAGGTCTTTGCCGAGCTTGGAAAGGCGTTCAAAGAAGTATTTTACCCCGTTGACGCTTGTGAATATAGCCCAGTCGTAGGAAGAGAGCCTCGCAATCGCTCTGTCAAGCGGCTTGAGATCAGTGGGCGCGGTAGTCTTTATCGTAGGGAACGAGAGCGGCTCAGCCCCCTGCTTCTCCAGAAGCCTCGTGAAATCTCCTGCCTGCTCAAGGGCGCGCGTCACTACTATGCGTTTGCCGAAAAGCGGCTTTGATTCGAACCAGTTGAGCCTTTCTCTCAGGGAGACTACTTCTCCGATGACTATAACGACAGGCGGGCGAAGCTCCATCTCACCGGCGAGTGTGACGATATTATCAAGGGTCCCGGCAAGGCAGACCTGCTTGGTCATAGTGCCCCAGCGGATGAGGGCCACAGGTGTCGATCGTGGCCAGCCGTTTTCAAGGAGCTTTCCTGTTATGAAGGCGAGGTTCTTCCAGCCCATCAGGAAGACAAGTGTCCCTCTGCCGATAGATATCTTGTCCCACGCTATGTTGGGCCGCTCTTTAAGCGGGTTTTCCTGGCCGGTTATGAAGGTGACAGACGAGGCGAGGTCCCTGTGCGTAAGCGGAATCCCTGCGTACGCGGCGGCCGCTATCGCTGAGGTGACCCCGGGGACGATCTCGAACTCTATGGAGGCGTCTACAAGCCCCTCTGCCTCTTCAGCGCCCCTGCCGAATATGAAAGGGTCTCCTCCCTTGAGTCTGACGACGGTCTTGCCCTTCTTCGCCTTGGCTATTATCAGCGAGTTGATCTCCTCCTGCTCTATCGTCTTTTCATTTCCTTTTTTCCCTACATATATAGTCTCGGCGCCTTGCCTTGCGTGTTCAAGAAGGCGTGAGCTGGCCAGAAAGTCGTAGATGATGCAGTCCGCCTCTTTTATCGCATCTAGCCCCTTTACGGTGATGAGCCCCGGGTCGCCTGGGCCAGCGCCTACGAGATAAACCTTTCCTTTTGACATGTATCGGACCTAAGCTCCTTTCAGGCTTTATGGTAGCAATGAGAGATTAACAGATGCTGTCGAGTCGATTAAAAAAAGATAAAATACCCTTTTCAATGAGACATTATATAACAAATGAGCCGGTTTGAGGTAAGAGGATCTGTCGATAATAAGGATTTTGCGGTCTGCTGACAGGAAAAAAACCGCGCATAAGGGTGCTGAGCCGGGCATTCGTGAAAAATCGAATTGAAAAAAGACAGGGGCAGAAGACTCAGTAACATGTCCCCCGTCCCTGTCTCAAGGTTTTTTTTAAGCTTGTTTTTTAGGCTGAGCCCGGGGGCGGCACCTCGTAGAGGTCTTTGAGTATCTCGTACGCGCCGTTTCTGAGAAGCCTTTCTGCAAGCTCCACGCCCATCGCCTCAGCGTTTTCCTTAGGGCCTGTGAGTACGTCTTTTACGATGGTCTTGCCGTCTGTAGAGGCTACAAGCCCGGTAAGCTTGAGCGTGTCGCCTGATAGCTCGCCGTAAGCGGCGATCGGGACCTGACACCCGCCCTCGAGCCTTTTAAGGAGCGCTCTTTCAGACCTTACGGCATAAGAGGTCTCAGGGTGGTCGAAGAAGGCTACAAGGTCGTTTATGTACGCGTCATCCGTGTGGGTCTCTATGCCGAGCGCCCCTTGGCCTATGGCCGGAAGACTTACCTCAGGAGAAAGGAGCTCTGTGATCTTACCTTCCCATCCGAGCCTCTTTACCCCTGCTCCTGCGAGTATTATCGCGTCAAACTGCCCTTCATCGAGCTTTCTAAGGCGTGAATCGAGGTTTCCTCGAAGAGATATTATCTCGAAGTCAGGCCTGTGTCTCAATATCTGAGACTGTCTCCTGAGGCTTGCAGTACCGATGCGCGCGCCCTTTGGCAGGTCAAAGAGCTTCACCCCTGATCTGCTGAATACAGCGTCCCTCGGGTCTTCTCTTTTTGTTATGCATCTCAGGTGCAGCCCGGCTGGGAAGAACGTCGGCACGTCTTTCATGGAGTGGACGGCCAGATGCACCCTGTGGTCCAGGAGCGCCTCTTCTATCTCTTTTACGAAGAGCCCTTTGCCGCCGACCTTCGAGAGCGGCACATCCAGTATCTTGTCTCCTGTCGTCTTTATCTTTTCGAGAGAGACCTCTATCTCCGGGTACCTCTTCTCAAGCTCTGATTTTACCCAGTTGGCCTGCCAGAGTGCGAGCTGGCTGCCTCTGGTCCCTATGACGATCTTTTTTTTCAACAGAGTTCTCCTGTCTGGTTTTATGCCGCATACTGAAGGTTCTAAGGCACGCAGGCCTTGACCTTGAAAAGAAGGGTGCTAGTCCTCGTTGCTCTGGGCTTTTTTAACGGCCTGCTCGTCAACGGTCAGGTCGAAGAGCTTTCTTATGGTGTCTATGTAGAGGTCGCCTTCCACCCTGTTCGCCTCTTTTTTGAGGTGCGTGACAGGGTGGTGGAGTATCTTATTGACTATTGCCGATGTCATCGCTTCAAGGACCTTCTGGTCCTTCTCTGTCAGGGCGCTCAGCGACGGAAGGGATCTGGCGAGTTCCGTCTTTCTAATCTGATCGCAGGTCTGCCTCAGGGCTATGATCGTCGGGACTACGTCGAGGGACTTTATCCACCTGTAGAAGTTGTCTATCTCTTCGATGATGATCTTCTCGGCGGCCTCGGCTTCCTTGTTCCTCTCCTGGATGTTGGAAGAGACGACGCCCTGCAGATCGTCGACGTCGTAGACGTAGGCGTTGTCGATGTTGTTTACCAGTGGGTCGATGTTTCGCGGGACGGATATGTCGATGTAGAACATCGGCTTCTGTTTTCTCTCCCGCATGACCTCCTGGACCATGTCAGGCTTTATTATGAAGGTCGTGGCCCCTGTAGACGCTATGACGATATCGGCGTTCTTCAGGTAATGGGCAAACTCGCGGAACATGATTGCCGTGCCGCCGAAGCCTTTGACAAGCTCAACCGCCTTCTCGTATGTCCTGTTGGCTACGATGATCTCTTTTATTCCGTTGTTTATAAGGTGTTTTGCCGCAAGCTCGGCCATCTCTCCGGCGCCGATGAGCATGACGGTCTTGCCTGAAAGGTCTCCGAAGATCTTTCGCGCCAGTTCTACAGCGGCAAAGCTTATGGAGACGGCTGATTCGCCTATCTTGGTCTCTGTCCGTATGCGCTTTGCCACCTGGAAGACCTTGTGGTAGAGCTTGTTGACTACGACGCCCGCAGTGTTGTGCTCTACAGCGTAGCTGTAAGAGTCTTTTACCTGCCCGAGTATCTGGGGCTCTCCGACGACCATCGAATCAAGTCCTGCCGCGACCCTCAAAAGGTGCTTTACTGCGGCCTCCCCGCAGTGGACGTAGAGGTGTTCGTCGAGTTTTTCAAGCGGTATGGAGTGGAAGTCGGCGAGGAACCTCTTTATCTGCCAGACGCCCTTTTCCATGTCGCTTGTTATGGCGAGGACCTCGACCCTGTTGCAGGTGGACAGTATCACCCCTTCGTTCAGGCCGTAGTGGCCGGTGAGCTTCTTTAACGGCTCGCCGATCGTCTGTGCCGGGAAAGAGAGTTTTTCTCTTATCTCGACAGGAGACGTCTTATGGTTCAGTCCGACTATCACGAGGTTCATATTGTTTTATCCTCTGCCTACCGGGCAAGCCCGTGGGCGCCTCCGGATAAGAGGTTGATGATTATGAAAGAGCCGATAAGGATCATGAACGCGATGCCTGAGAATATGGCGGCCTTCCTGCCCCTCCATCCTGCCGTGAGCCTGCCGTGGAGAAGGGCGGCGTACATGAACCATGTTATAAGGGACCAGATCTGCCTCGGTTTCCAGTCCCAGTAGCTGCCGATAGCGTACTCAGACCATATTGCCCCTGTGATGATAGCGAGCGAAAGGAGCGGAAAGCCATACTGAAGACATTTGTAGTTTAGCTCGTCGAGCGTGTCAAGGGACGGCAGTACGAAGTAGAGGCCGCGTAGACGCCTGCTCTTTAAGTACCTCTCCTGGATGATGTACATGATCCCCAAAAAGAAGGCTATGGCGAAAAAGGCGTTGCCTAAAAATGCCATTATCACGTGGACCGGTAGCCAGTAGCTCTCAAGTACAGGTGAAAGAGGTATTATTTCCTTCGGAAGGAGCGAGGCTGTCACTATAAGAAGGAGCGCGAACGGAGCGACAAAAGCGCCGAGGACCCTCTGTCTGTATCTTACGACGGCAAGAAGGTTCAAAGCGACGATCATCCATGAAAACAGGGTCAGGGACTCATGGAGGCTGGTAGCCGGCGTGTGGCCTGACAGCGCCCAGCGCGCGACAATGGTCAGAGAATGCAGGACGAACCCGACGGACAGGGCCGCCTGGGCGATCTTGAGGAAGTTGTCTTTTCGAGTTACGAGGTAGGCCGTGTAGATGAACGTAGCCACCAGGTAGAGCAACGCGGTTATGTGAAAGAATATCTCGCTCAAGTGCGGTATTTACCCTTTGGAAGACCGCCTGGGCCGTATCTCTGCGGATTTTTGCTGCCCAAGGCGTAGTTTATGGCTAAGACCGAGCCTTGTAAAGCCGCAGTCCTTGCCTAGAAGTCTTTTTAGAAGCGCGTCTATATCATCTAAGCGTTCGGCCTTGATCATCTCAGGTATCTCGGAATCCAACAAGGCCTTGATAACACTTTTCTTTTTAACATGGCTTTCGCCTCTTTTCAACAGAATCTTCCGGGCCTCCCCGAGTATCAAGGTAAAGTACTCATATTCCGTCCCGATCGCTTTTTCAATGTCCTTACGGAGTTTTTTAGCCAGAGCAGGGAACTGCCCTGAAGTTGATATCGCGACAACAAGGTCCCCCCTGTCTACGACAGAGGGGACTATGAAGTCGCAAAGCCTTGGGTCGTCTACTACGTTAAGGAGTATAGACCTCGAATCAGCCTCTTTTCTGACGGCCGTGTTGACATCTTTCCGGTCGGATGCGGATACCGCCAGGGACGCCCCCATCAGGTCCCCGTTACGGTACTTCCTTTTCAGAGTCCGTACCCTGCCGCCATCAGCAAGGGCTCGCAAGGCCTTCGTTAGCCTCGGACTCACAATCGTTATCTCTGCACCCGCCGAAAGAAGAGATGCGACCTTTCTCTCGGCTACTACCCCTCCTCCTATGACTACGACCGGCCTTCCATTGAGGTCGGCGAATATAGGGTAGTAACGCATGCGGGATGCCCCCGGTATAATGTTCTTTTCGCCGTTTTTCAAAGAAGGTTTAGATGAATCTCTTTCCTTGAGATTATTATCGCTCATGAAGATTAAAATTCTCCGGATAGAACGGATAAAAAGCCTTTAATATTCGCCCGGAGGCGTTTTTGCGCCCCGTAGTACGCCTGATCACTTGAATATACTGTAAAACATAGCATTCCTTTTTATGAAACCCCTGCAATACTGGCGCATGCAAGGTCTTATCAGCCTTCCTGTTCGGTCTTACAGTATGCATGGCCGATCTATCAATAGATAGGGAGCAGGGCGGAGGGTCTATTCTCCAAGCTCACCGAGGAGCCATCTCTCGTTGCCGTATATGTCGGTGAATATCATCATGACAGGCCCCTTGATATCATCAAGCGGTATGGTTATGCTATAGCTGTTTTTCTGTATCTCTTCCTGCGTTATGTACCTGCTCAGCCGGAAGCACTGGTCATCAAAACCGAGGTCGAGCATAACAGAAGATAGGCACTCCTTCCCTTTTGTCGCTCCTCCTTTGGAGGGGTTGCTGTATGCAGGGCTTTCAAAGGCCTTTATCCGGACAGTGCATTCGCCTTTTTTTTCATCAATCTCGCTTGTCAAGCGGACCTTCGGCTCCGGATGGTCGTGTTCGTGGCCGCAACACCCCTCGACCTCATATACGATAAACGGCGCGCACGCACCGGAACGCTTTTTATCTTTGCCGCTTGGTGTTTTTGAATCATCCGGCTTTAGCAGGCGATTTTCTATCGTATGAATGGAGAGGTGTCCTGAGTCAATGCCTATCCATCTTCTGCCCAGCCTCTCAGCAACGGCAAGGGTCGTGCCGGCGCCTGCGAACGCGTCGAGGACGATATCTCCAGGGTTGGAAGAGGCGCTGATGATGCGTGCGAGAAGCGCCTCGGACTTCTGCGTCGGGTACCCTGTCTTTTCAGAAGGGCTCATGTGCATCCCGTCCGGGATGTCGTCCCAGACGTCGCCAACGACCCGCTCTTCTATAAGGTGGTCGCCGTCTTCCTGAAGGAAGTATTTTATCCGTATGGACCCGGTCCTTGTCCTGTAGACGCGTCCTTCTTTCTCAAGGGCCTTTATCGAGGCGTCCGTGTAGTCGCCCCGCGGCGAGGTCTTAAACCACCTGCCGTCGGCATCTTCATGGTACCCTGTCGTACCTTTTTTTATACGCCTTGCGGTCGTGGCCCTGTTGAATACCGCGCCGGACTTTTTGTACAAGAGTATTATGTCGTGGTTCCTTGAAAATTGCGAGGCTACTGCCTTAGCACCCCTGCCGCCGTAGCTCCAGATAATGTCGTTCATGAAGTTTTCAGACCCGAAGACCTCGTCCATTATGATCTTTGCGTGGTGCGCTTTTTTCCAGTCGAGGTGGCAGTATATAGAGCCATCCTCACTCATGAGCTCCCTGATGAGTATCAAGCGCTTACGCAGATATTCAAGGAACTCGGCGCCTATTACCTTGTCGTCGTATGCCTTCTGGTCTTTTCTGCCCTTGAAGGTGAGGTTTGTAGAAAAAGGAGGGTCTATGTATACGAGCCTTACTCCGACGCTCCCGTCTCTGTTCTTTATGGCCCCCTCTTTCTTGGCCATGATCAGGGAGCTTAGCGTGGCAAGGTTGTCTCCGCGTATCAATAGATTGGGCGCGCTCTTCGAAGGGATAGACCCTCTGTAGCTTTTTTTCATCGGGTCAAGAGGTGCCGGAGGGGTCGCTAGCACCGCTTCTTTCGTTTCTTTTCCTTCGTAGACGAGATTGCAGCTCTTTCCGGCCGGTTCTTTCTTCTTTTTCAGGGTCACAACCCGCCTCCGTTAGTCGTTGATAATATATTTTAGCAGGTTTGGGCATCTTCGATAAAGCGGTTTGTTTATGATTCTTCTTTATATGGTGTTCTCCACGTTATATAATCGGAAAAATTCAGGTGCGGAGATACCATGAAACCATATAGGATCCATCTGTTCGTATGTCTTGGAAAGAGGTGTCTTGCCAAAGGTTCCGAAGAGATATTGGAAGAGCTGAAGGGGCGGATAAAGGCTGCCGGGCTGAAAGACGTGAAAGTCTCTAGATCTGGCTGCCTCTCCGTATGTAAGGAAACGGATATCGAGGGCGAGTACGCGCCGATAATAGTCGTATACCCTGAGGGCGTATGGTACCGTAACGTTGTAAGGGCTGACCTCGATGATATAATAGAGATGCACGTGAGGAAAGGGATAGTTGTGGAAAGGCTCCTGCACTACAGGCTCAAACCCTGAAAATCTCTTGACTCCAGGGGCGGAAGGTCTTTAAAATCGGGTGCAGGCTGGTATGGCGGGTCACACTCGCCGAATGTTTTTCTTTTGCGCACCCTCGTGCGCTTTTGGGTATGACCTGCAACGTTTGAAAGTCTGACGGTAGGGCGGGTCACACCCGCCGCCTGCTCGTCGACCGTCCTTCATGCTCTTTCCGCCACGGCCCGGTTGTTTTAAGGCAAAGGCAGATTCAGGTGAGGGGAGTTTTGATTTGTTTTTTTGCTCCTCCCCTTTTTACAAGGGGAGGCCGGGTGGGGTGGTTTGAAAGGCGCACTCCAGTGCGCAAAAGTTCAAAAACCTCAATAAACATGAGAAAGAGAAGGCATATAACAATATGAAAAAAACGTTTATCAGAAATATCGGTCTGCTGGCGCTCCTGGCTGTTTTTGTGATTATGCCGACAGCGTCCTTTGCCGCCGGGGTGAGGGTTGCGGTCCTTCCTTGGAAGGTCAACTCGGCAGAGAACCTTGATTACATAAGAGACGGCCTGCCGGAGATGTTAGCCTCAAGGCTCGGGGCCAAGGGGAGCATAGAGGTCATAGCAGCAGACGAGGTCAAAGACGTCATTGCCTCTATGAAAGTCAATGGTGTCACGGACAAGGTTGCAATGGAGGCGGCAGTAAGGCTCAATGCCGACTATGTCGTCTACGGTAGCCTCACTGTCATAGGCACGTCTATGAGCCTCGACGCGCAGGCGATAAGCCCGGCTACAGGCGTTGCAACGCGCCTTCATGCCAACGGCACAGGCATGGATTCTATCATGCAGATGGTCGAGCGCATCTCAACAGACCTTCTATCTAAAGGATTAAGCGCCCCGGTCCCTCTTGCCGGGTCTGTCGGGGTGCAGGCCGCACCTGCTGAAAAGCCGAGTACGGTAGTTCTCCCTGCAGTGGTAAAAGACGCTTCGCAGGAAGGCTTCATAGTGAAGCCCAAGGCTGACGCCTCTACAGCTGTTCTATGGCGGAGCAGGCCGATGGAAGGGCTATATACCGGCTTTGCCGTAGAAGATCTCGATCATGACGGGGTCAAAGAGTTCTTCCTCCTCTCTGACAGAAGGCTCGTTGTAGCTGTGAGGCGGACAGACGGCCTTAAGAGTGTAGGGGAACTCTCTATCACAGGGGGCGTCTCGGTCGCCTCGATTGATTCAGACTCTGACGGCTCTCCTGAGGTATACGTCTCGTCAGTCAGAAACGGCAGGGCTGAGACCGCTATCGTCGAGTTCAAAGACGGATCCTACAAGGTTACGGCGCTCATCGAGAGGTGGCTTGTGCGCGCCATGAAGCAAGGCGACTCAGGTGTTGTGCTTCTGGGCCAGAGGTTCAGGTCACCGGACGGCTTTTATGGCCCCTTGACCATACTTAAAAAAGAAGGCGATGCGCTTATTGAAAAAGGCGCCTTTGAGACGGGCCTGCCCAAGAGGCTCTCGTTATACGGTTTTGAGGCCTTTGACCTGACAGGCTCAGGCAAGGCCGAGCTGATAGCCTTGGATGAGAGAGGGCACGTAAGGATATACAGGAAGACCGGGCAAAAATGGGAAGAGGCGTGGAAGAGCCGGGAGTTTTTCGGCGGCACACTTGATTATATTGAGATGAACGACGGAGTGCCGGGCGCAAAGCCGATACCTGTCGAAACAAGGGCGTTTTCATTGGATACGGACAAGGACGGCAGGGTAGAGCTCGTAGTAAGGAGGAATATCCCCGGAGGCCTCGGAAGGATATCAGAGAGGCCGATGTCTTTTGTTACGGGCGCGGTCGTCTCTCTTGAGTGGGACAGTACTGGAGAGGACCTCGCTGAGAACTGGCGGACGAGGGACCTCAAGGGATACGTGGCTGATTTTGTCGTGGCTGACCTTGACAAGGACGGGGCGGACGAGATAACGCTCCTTGTAGTGGAAGGGACGGAAGGCGTGGGGTCGGCCCCAAAAAGTTATTTACTTTCTTACCGGTTGTCTATATAATCCCAAGTCCAGTCTCAAATAAGCCTCCCAAGACGGCGGTGTAGCTCAGTTGGCAGAGCAGGGGTCTCATAAGCCCCGCGTCCGTGGTTCGACTCCACGCACCGCCACCATTTGCTTTTTTTCGGAAAAATATCACAAGAAAAAACAGATTGATTACTTTCTGCGGAGAAGCTCGCTCAGGGCTTCTCCGCTCATAATCGCTTTGCGGGTTCAGGTTTGTAACCACTGCTGTCCAAGATAATCTAAGACCGTAACTCTCCTCCTTGCAAAACAAGGTTTTTGGACGGTCAAAACCGCATTTTCAAAACCAGGTTGCCCCTCTCTTTGCCGCTTCTCTTTGAAAATGCTGTCCAACTAAACAAACCCCATTGAAAGCTGCTCTGCCTCGACTGCAATCGGCGACGGCTCGAAGGGGTTGTCAATCCATATCCACAAGTCCCTGTAAGCAAAGAGGTTGTATCTCAACATGGCTACAAGATTTGACAGCGACCAGCCGAAACTCGAACGAAACTTTAAGTACTTAAGTACCAGTATAGCTATTAATGCTGTCCAAATCTGTATCATTAACGCGTTGGATGATGTCCCTACAAATGACTTTATTCTTAGGTT
>ERZ1292633.21-Hain-H41-02um-R1-21-length-236793-cov-9_pt2 | contig 92339 bp, 90 predicted proteins | sample MGYA00564406_ERZ1292633 | MGnify/ENA primary metagenome ERZ1292633 (study PRJEB36523, sample SAMEA6512639) | groundwater metagenome | collected 2019-01-08 | study: AquaDiva: Metagenomics assemblies of 32 groundwater samples
CGCCCTTCAGCACGACGGTCTGTCCCCACGCCGACGCGGCCTCGCGTGCGGCCGACAGCCTGTCGGCTTGGATCTCGCTGATCGATCGGCTCGTGAGGCGCGCGTGCTCGCCCGGGTGCGGCGTGAGCACGCAGCGACCGGCCACGCCCGCCCCGCGGACTCGAACGAGTCTCGCGGGGTGGATGCTTTTAGGAACTTTTCTGCTTGCGCCAATTTTCGGTGCGCGATGAAGATTGCGTCGTCAAGGCGTACTACACGGTACGCCGTCGGAGCAATCGAGGAGCAAGCCGAAAAGGGGCCAAGCAGGGAAGTTCCTGTCCCCATTCCATCCCCAGTGTCGATTGACCATAAAACACGCTATACTATACGGTGATCACATTCAGTATTCAGGGGTTCCGGGACTGGTATTCTTTTCGTGTTCATCAACCAGTTCTCTGAATCTCTTGACTGCTCACTATGGCGGAAATTAAGCCCGATATCGAAACGTGCGCAAAAATCAAAGTTATTGGTGTCGGTGGCGGCGGAGGCGCGGCAATTACTAGAATGATCTTAGCGAACCTTCGTGGCGTAGATTTTATTGCGGTGAACACCGACGCTCAGGCGTTGCATGCAAACTTGGCAGTGACGAAAATTCCGATCGGGAAAACCGTCACACGCGGACTTGGTGCGGGAATGAATCCAGAGATGGGTCGGCGATCTGCGGAGGAGAATGCGAATGATTTGCGCAACGTCATTGCGGGTGCGGACATGATTTTCCTTACGTGTGGTTTGGGTGGCGGTACAGGAAGCGGTGCTATTCCAGAAATTGCAAAGATCGCACGTGAAGTTGGTGCGCTCACCATTGCTGTCGTTACGAAGCCGTTTAGTTTTGAAGGCGCACAGCGCAAGCGTATTGCGGAAGACGCGTATCAAGAACTTCTCCAGCATGTCGATACCATCATCGCGATTCCAAATGATCGCGTGTTGCAGATTATCGATAAGAAGACGTCGTTGCTTGATGCATTTAAAATTGTTGACGATGTGTTGCGACAGGGCGTTCAGGGAATCGCCGAGATCATTACACTTCCGGGATTGATTAACGTGGACTTTGCCGACGTGAAGGCGATCATGGCAAACGCCGGAAGTGCTCTTATGGGTATCGGGAGGGCGTCGGGAGAGAATCGCGCGGTGGATGCTGCGAAGCAAGCAATCGCGAGCCCACTTCTTGAGATTTCGATTGATGGCGCAAAGGGAATCTTGTTCACTGTGACCGGTGGGCCAGATCTCGCTATGTACGAGGTCGCTGAGGCCGCAAAAGTGATCACCGGATCGGCGGACGACGACGCTCGTGTGATTTTCGGTGCGAATATCGACGAAACGATGGGTGACGAAGTGCGCATCACGGTGGTTGCAACCGGATTTGATAATCGCGAAATGCGTCGTGCACCAAGTCTTGCTGGAGATGTGGAGATCGCGCCGCGTTCTACCTGGCAGCCAACCCCTGCATCGCGTCGTGATGATTTCCGTGGAACGACGCGTATTGCTGCGCCGCACGAAACACCATTCGAATCCCGAAAAGTTCCCTCGGCAATGCCGTCTGCACAACCGCAGATGGAGCGAATGGTTCCGCAGGAGCGCGATGTGTATCAGGAGCCGGTGCCACAACAACCATCACGTGGATCGATGATGAATGACGTCATTCCATCGGAGCCACGATTCCGTCAGCAGCCAGTGTCGAATCAGTCGCCGCAGCAACAGGCCCCAGCGCCAATCCAGCAGCCACCGCAAAAGAGTGAAGACGATGATTTTGGAATTCCGGCATTTATCCGACGAAAAATGATGTAGCAGAGCTTCCTCAATTGGTCTATTTTCGACTTGCGTCATCGTAAACTAGCCTCAATTGAGAAACCTCCGCGGATTCGTATGAGATGCCCCGTGTGCGATTATAAGTCTACGAAAGTCATCGACTCCCGCCTTTCGCAGGACGGTATGGCGGTGCGCCGGCGACGGGAATGTGAGAAGGCGCGATGCGCGTTTCGTTTTAGCACACAAGAAGAAGTTGAATTGATGGATTGTGCGGTGGTGAAACGCAACGGCAGACGCGAGCCGTATTTACGAGAGAAGTTGGAATCTGGACTCAAAAAATCGCTCGAGAAGCGTCCGTATACGCAAAATCAATTTCATTCATTGGTGCACAATATTGAGCGCGAAATCCAAAAGGTTCGCGGGGGAGAAATTACGTCGGCACAGGTTGGAGAAATCGTCATGCAACAGTTGAAAAGATTCGATAAGGTTGCGTACATCCGTTTTGCCTCCGTATATCACTCATTTGAAGGGCTAGAGATGTTTGAAAAGGAGCTGAAGAATCTTTCGGGAAAGTAGGGAATGGTATACTTCGTGTTGTATGCACCGCAGAACACGAATTGTTTGTACGATCGGCCCAGCGTCGTCTGCGCCGTCGGTTTTGGCGCGCATGATGCGGTCTGGTATGGACGTGGCGCGGTTGAATTTTTCGCACGGAACGCATCCGGAACATGAAGTGTTGTTGCGGAATATTCGATCGAGTGCAAAAAAGGTGGGGAAGCACATTACGATTTTGCAAGATCTTCAGGGACCAAAGATTCGCGTTGGAGCGTTGCCCGACGCTGGCGTGGAATTGCATCAAGGGCAATCGATCAGCTTTTCAACTGCGGTCAAAACATACGAAACACATGGCGCGTTGCCGGTGACGTATAAGAATCTTCATCGCGACGTGAAGGCTGGCGATAGGATTCTTCTTGATGATGGATTTCTTGAGGTTGCCGTAACACGCGTCAAAGGGAAAGTGATTCACGCGAAGGTTATTCATGGCGGAGTGTTGAAATCGCGAAAGGGGATGAATTTGCCAGACACAAAAGTGAGCGTTGATCCATTCACTGAGAAGGACCACACCGATCTGTTGTTCGGCGTTGCGCATGGCGTGGATTGGCTGGTACTGTCGTTTATTGCAAGGCCAGAAGTGGTTGAGCACGTTCGTCGTGTTGCTACCGCTACGGCTCGAGCGAACGCTGTTCCGGTGCCGTGGATTATGGCGAAGATCGAGACCGCGCTCGCGGTTGAGCGGTTTGATGAAATTCTCGCGGTTGTTGATGGCATTATGCTCGGTCGCGGCGATCTTGGCCTTGAAATTCCCATGGAAGAAGTGCCGATTGTCCAAAAGGACGTGATCGAGAAGTGCCGACGGGCAGGGAAGCCTATCATTATCGCCACACACATGCTCGATTCAATGTCGCGCAACCCTCGTGCTACGCGTGCCGAGGTTTCTGATGTTGCGAATGCGGTGTTCGACCATACGGACGCGGTGATGCTTTCTGCGGAATCGGCATCGGGTCGATACCCTGCCGCTACGGTGCAAGCAATGGCATCGGTGATCGATGAAGCAGAAAAGTCACGATTCGATTTGGTGGAAATGCCAATAGACGATGTCGATAGCCCCGTTCATGCCTTCGCGCACAGCATTGCCGTGATGGCGTCGCGAGCACTTATTGATGTGGTGGTGAGCACTGTTGCGCTTCCGGACGTGGCATTGGCATTACCGCGGTATCGTCCGCACGTCCCTATTTTGGTTGGGTGTGCAAGCGCGGCCGATGCACGGCGTATTGTGCTGTATGCTGGAGTTGTTCCATTCGTTTTGCCGATCGACGCCGGCACGTTTGTTCCACGATCCCACGCATTTCTTATCCGTCACGGGTTTGTAAGGGCTCGTGATCGCGTGGCGTATGTGGTTGGCGGCGGCGGGACGCTTTCGTTAATGATTCACGGCGGATAGTCATTCTATGAAACGTCTTTTCTTTCTTTTTGGTGCGCTCGTTCTTCTTGGTGGGGGATGCGGGTCGTCACCAACGGTTTCACCGGCAACGACCGCAACACCCTCGGCAACGGTATCGTCACCAATGGCTCCAATTGTGCCCGCGGACGATGCCGCAACACCTGCTGCTCTGGTTGCTACTCCGCCGGTTACTCCCTCCGTTGCAGAGCCCGAAATATTGTCGGTCGCGATGACGACGGGAAACTTTTTCTTCGATCCTGCGACGATTACCACAAGCCCGGGGCAAGAGGTATCCATTTCTTTTACGGATAATGAAGGCACGCACACGTTTCTTATTGACGAGATTGGGTTGAAAAAGACGATCACCACCGGAACGGTTGTGACATTCACCGCGCCAACAACTCCAGGAAACTACGCCTACTACTGCGACATCGGTGCGCATCGGAAGTTGGGGATGGAGGGTGTGTTGATTGTGAAGTGAGCTGAATTTGAATTGGCCTGAGCCTTTGAAGAGGGTGGGACGAGGAGGCAACGGCTGAGAGTATGAGGTGCTGCAACAGGAATCGATGCCCTCGAATTTTGGGGTTTTAAAACTGGGCAACGAAACGTGATCTGAGCCTGAAATCGGGAAACAATGAAATCGATTTCGAAAATCCGTTATCGCCGATCGTAGACTGCACCATCGACAACTCTGCGCATCGTCGGGATCGACCAGTGATTTCTTTCTGCGAAACATTCGCATTAGCAGAACACCCTCTTTGAAATCGAGTACCCATCACTCTCGCAAGCCCCCTCCTTACTCCCCCATCCCCATCCGGGGACAAGTAAATGGGGGAGAGTTGTCGCCGCTCCGCTCACAACCCCTCAAAGGTTCAGTTCAGATCCCTTATAGCAAAAAAGAAAACACAGCCCTTTCGGGCTGTGTTTTTCATCGAATCGATTATAGGACTATGCCTTACACATCTTGCACTTGCCGCAAAACAGCATTGCAATAGCGGAAAGACCAACGAGCATGTACACCACGTTTTCCAACGATCCTCCTGCTACGGTGCCGAGGAGTGAGTGCACAAGATTCCACTGGAAGAAACCGACGAGTCCCCAGTTCAACGCTCCAACCCAGACCAACACACCAGCGACCTTGTGTACTGAACATTCGCCTTTGCCCATCATAGGAAAACGATTAATGATTTAATCCTAGTAAAAGCATACATGGAAAAAATAGACCGCCCCGGAGGCCTGTGGAAAACTTTGCTTTGCGTGCTGTGCTGTACAATGCCGATATATGGATTCACTCGGAATGTTCTTCGCAAAACGATACGGATACGCGCTCTTGTTTGCGTCGCCGATCATTCTTGGAGCGATAGCCATTGGCATGCTCTCGAATATTCTCCAGGTGCGCGGTGCGTTGCAGGGCGTACAAGACGGCGTTGCCATTGTTGGCATGCTTGTACTGATGTTGGCGCTCGGAGTCGTCATCGTTGTTCGCAAACCACTCCCTGGGATTTTCGGACGATGGCAAGGGCTGTTGAGCAAGATTCCAACATGGCGTATGCGTTTGGCAGAGCATGCAGAGGAGCAGCGTGCGCAGCGCTAACGGCTGTTCATGAATGTGTCGGTAGTTGTCGCGAATGAAGCGATGGTTGATGCAAGTGTTTGAAGATCGTTTCCTTCGGTCATCACGCAGATAAGGTATGGATTTTTCGCGTAAACGATGCCGCAGTCGTGATGCTGATACGCCGTTGTTCCATCTGGGTTTGCAAGTGTCACGTCGCCAAATTTGTGTGCAACCGCCTCTGTTGCATCAACCCCGCTCACGAGCGCATCGCGATAATCGCTCCGTGAGAGCATCTCAAGAATACGCTCAGAGTCCTGCGCGGTAAGGAGCGTGCTGTTATGCAATACACGAAGAAGACGAGAGTAGAGTCGCGGTGTGATGGTGTAGTGTTCTTCGTCTGAAAAGCTTGGCAGTTCGAGTGCGTTCAGCAGCCCGTTCAGCTCCTCAGCTTTCATATGTTCGATGAGAGTGTGCGACGCAACGTTATCCGAGTACGTAATCATGATGGTGAGGAGCTCTGCAACGGTGTATTGCTTGCCCGACTCGGCGGAAACTGCTGGTGGAATATTTTGGGGAGATGCTTTATATGATGGATCGACGGTAAGAACTTCATCGAGAATGGTTGGATTGTTTTCTGATTCGTTGATGTACCCGATGAGCGTGATAATTTTCATTAGGCTTCCAGGAATATATTCGTCGTCACCGTTCACCGCGGTCCATGTGCCGCCATTCAGATCGCGAACGTAGACTCCCGCTTTTTGAATGCTGCCAGCGGCAACAGCGCGATCGACGGCGTCTTGTAATAACGATCGGAGACTATCGAGTTCTGACGATGGGATTTGTGAATCCACGCCGCAGGCAAGAAGTGGTTGTATAAGCGGAAATGCAGGATTATCAATCCGGAGCGCGTGGCCGCGGCTGGCGGTTTCTTGTACAAAAAACGCCCAGGGAACCGTAAAGCCAATTCCAATGCCGAGGAGAAGGAATCCAACGGCCAGACGAATGGTGCGTTTTGTGGGCGACATGATGCTATTTTTTCACAGTCTCCATCCTTGTCAAAAAAATCCGGCGTGGTACTATACTCGCGCTCAGGAATTTATGTGAACGTTCATATTTGTGGGTAGTTTCGGTGCGCTAGGAGCAAATCTCGCGAGACGTACTTCATGGTACGTTGAGCAAGTTTGCGACGCAGCAAACCGAAAATACCCCAAATAGGGACGTTCACTCCTGGGTCGGTAGCTCAACTGGTTAGAGCGCTGCCCTGTCACGGCAGAGGTTGCGGGTTCGAGTCCCGTCCGTCCCGCCAGAAAACGACTTCACCTTGGTGAGGTCGTTTTCTTTTTGGGTTAGCGGAATTTTATGCCGTCACGAGAGTATTCACCGTCCGATTTTGCTCCCAAGAAATAACAGTGTTGCCCGCCTGTTGCCCGGGAACCTCAATTATCGTTTCGAGAACCTGTACCGCATCGTGAAGAGAGGCTGATGTTAGGTGGGCGTATCGCTCCGTCATCGCGATCGTGGAATGACCGAGAAGCTCCTGAATGACTCGGAGAGAGATGCCCTTTATTGCGAGATGCGAAGCGAACGTGTGGCGCAACAGATGCCAGCCCACTTTCCGATCAATTCCAGCATTCCGACAAAGGCGCTTCAATTCTCGGGTTGCTCCATCGGTACTCCACGGCTTTTCGCCCAGACCGGGGAACGGGAACATGAGTCCCCTTGGTTTGCGCTCCATATAGAGCGAGTGACGCAAATCACCAGCGAGTGGAACATGACGAATTCTGTGACTTTTTGTTGTTGTCATTTCTCGTCGAACCCACGATCGTTGGACAGCGACGGTATTTCCCTCGAAGTCGATATCACTCCACGAAAGTCCCAGAAGCTCCCCCAGCCGCAACCCCGTCCGAAGAGCGACAAAGATCATTCTATGCAGCAATGCGGGTGCTGGCGCGGCTAGGAGCCTTACAGCTTCGTGCTCTGAAAGAAAATCCACACGTCGCGAATGCGACTTCATCAGCGCAATACGAGGTATCGAGGAGATTTTCTCCCATTCGACCGCTGATCGTAGGCAGCGACCGAGTACTGTTAGCTGATTGTTAATCGACTTGGACGATAGCCCCTCATCGCGCTTACGCGCCTTGTATCGCTCGATGTCTTCTCCGGCAATGCGATCAATCCGTATCTTTCCAAAGAAAGGCACAAGATGTCGTTGAAGGATTGATGCCTTCATTCTGCGTTCTGAGAGTTTATTGTTTGCGGCGACATAGGAATCCATCCAGCTAACTGAGAACTCCGAAAAAATCGGAGCGTCCACGGGTTTCTCTAGATGACCATCGCGCGCGAACCTCGCTCGTAACATCGCCTCATATGCCGCAGCACCAGCGCGACTATTTTCCGGACTTCTTTTGCGGCAACGGACACACGCTATGCTGAAGTCCACCCACCATGTGTTTCGCATTTTTCGTACGCTCATACTCATTCGACTGCGCCACGAGGTGTCTTTCAATATACGTATCAACGTCTGAACGTCGAAAACGAATATAACGAGGGAACCGATAGAACGGAATCGACTTTCGTCCGACAATGCGGTACACAGTCTGTTCCGAAATATCAAGGAATTTGGCCAAGCCTTTTACATCGAAGAATTCCTTTTGTTCAGTTTCTACCTCGTGGCTGCCTGTCATATTAATTTTGAATGAGCAACGTTCCGGGCACGATTTTTTGATCGTGTATAGGTTTGCTCATCATAGTTGATTTAATAGATATTGCTAAGCGGTTCGACTATAAATTTGCACACGTTCCTCGAAGGGTAATTCTGATTTCGGTATAGATGCGTAATAGCCACAGGGTTTTTTCGCGCCACACTGAAAGTAGACGTATTTCTTTCGTCGAGTGCACCGTAACGGAGATTTTCCACACCAAAGACACGTTTTATTCCAAAGTTCACGAACCGCACTAAATTTTCTATTCATATTCAGATTACCTTCGCTCTCCCTCAGTGCACTGAGGAAGCCGACATTGGGTTGTATTAAGAGTCATGGCCATGGGGTTGAGCCCGAGCACACTGGCGAATCCAGCTTCAGGCGTGGTAGACATGGTCACGAATATGTAGAACGTATCGTCGAAAAGTTTTAAGTCGTTCCACGGATAGTCTGGACTTGGTGAATCTAATTGCCGTCGTACATTCGAGCTTTGACGAACTTCATGTGTCGAGAAAATTCCTGCGGTTCAACTCGCATTCGTCGCATCCAAAAAGATTGGATTGCCGCTTCAAGCTCTTCTGATCGTTGAATGTAAAAAGCTACTCGTCCATCCTGATCTTTTTCCGTTGCCTCGATACAAAAACCGAGAAGCGAAAGTGATGAAACAAGAATCCAATCACGAGTCACGAAGGATCTATGCCCTGAATCTTCATCGTTATTCATATATGTTTTCTTAATCGAAAAGACCATGCGCGCAGCATGATCTTTTTTCTAAAAATAGTCGTTCGGATTTAAGCCCCTGACTAAATCCAGCAGACTTTTTATGGATTATCCGATGTTTTTAGGCATTAATCTCCACTAATCCACAGCTTATTTCTGAAACGATTTGTCGAATTGTTCCTGCATCTATTTTCAGCCCACCATTTTCTGGTCTTGATAGCCAAGTCTGTAACTTAACATCAGGATTCTTTCCGGCCGTTTTAAAAACTTGATATTGGTTATAGATTCTTACATTACGCAAGAAGTTTCTATCCGCACTCATTCTTTTGCCCTCAGGTATTGATCTTCCCGCTTTCAAGCAAAGAGAAATGCTATCCCAATTCTTTTCTATATATCCCAAGAGTTCTTCTTTTTCCGTTGTGTCGTCAAAAACAAGCTCACAGACTTTTGGGGCAAGCTCTTTGGGCTCAGTAATCGGAAGTTTAAGCGAAGGAAAAAGCTCGCTTCCCGGTAACTTTATGGGTGTCGCTGCGAGTATCTCCAAACTTTTCGCAATATCTGCTTTGAGCTCTTCTGGGGTAAAACGAAGGATTTGATTCACTTTCCTACTCGTAACGTCGGTTTTGAAACTAATCGTATTTGAAATGTTTGGATAAGCGAATTCCTTGCTCCAGATTTCAAATTCCAGAGAAAAGGATGGGAAGCTCTTTATATCCATCGAATGCTCGAAATATAGATGCTCGATAATTTGAGATGCTGTTTTTACAAAGTACTCCTTTTCGTTTTCGGTAACATTTTTGAAATAATTTCCAAGAACCACACGATCCAAATATTTTCGAATAACATCGGAAACGTCCTCATCCTTCTCGCATAACGGATAGCTCAAGCCTTTCCTCATCTTTAGATAATGTGCGTCTAAATGAAATAATAGCCCTTGAAAATCGTTTCTCAGGATAAGAACTTTGAGAGAATGAGCAACACGAAACTCTTTATTTTTAAGGAGAAATTCGTAACATCGACAGCCAAAATCATCCAACTCTATTTTTGTATTCTCATTCTTCATATTCGCATTATGCAAGTATGGTAAGCAATATCACCTACAATGAAAATGGTAGAAAAAGGTGGAAATACGACGTTTCAAAAATGGTAGCAAATGGTCGCATTTTGGAGAGATGGAGACTAAAAAAGGTGGGAAATGGTGGGATTTTATAAATGGTGGAAAAGGGTGGAAATTTGAGGTTTTAAAAATGTTGGAAAAACATGGAAATTCGTGGAATTAAAAGGGTCGAAAAAGGTCGAATCTCGTTAGTGAAGAATTGGCGGAAAAAGGCGGATACTCAATAGCTAGAAAATGGCTGGAATGGTCTGGTTTTTGAGTTATGAAAAATGGTAGGCAAAGGTAGGATTTTTATTGGAAAATAAGGGAACTCGCCCGATCGAAGTGTCTGCTAGCCGAAGCCTTTCTTTTTCGCTATACTCCGTCTTGTCGAGCTTCAACCCAAAACACGGGCAATTTTTGCCTTATCGGATCGCGCGCTATAAGCGGCACCGATAAAACAACACAGCACGATCCGTCGTGTTGGGTTGAGGCTCGACACCTTCGGTGTCGCTTTTTGTTTTTAAAAATATGGAAGAGTTCATCGCATATTTCTACGTCGGGATTCCAATAATCGTTATTGTCGTTATCGCTTTTCTACGGACAAAGAAAAAGATGAAAAGGATCAAAACGATCCAATCGATTCCGGAGAAGGATCGAACAACATCTGAAAGTAAATGGTTAAAATGGATTCGCTTTCTTTTGGAAATTATCATTCCGGCATACATAATCATCGTTCAAGGCTTTTTTGCCTATTTCGGTTATGGAAGCGGGCATCTACCTTGGTCAATTCTAGCTGTCTTTGTTGGTATAGCCCTTCACTTCGCCATACGAAGCTTCTTTCGAAATAAATTCGAAAACTCCTAATAGATCGCCCCTATGGAGAATCAAAAGGCGATCAAAGGAATCTCCCAAGAAAATAGGAAACTCATTTCCGGAACGTTATTCTTGGTTCTTTTTCTTTGGGTTTTTAACGGAATCTACGGAACGCTTATCTCCTTTGGATTATCGGCTGTTTTTTATTGGCTGCTCGATAGGATTGGAAAAGAATATGAATTCGATTCAGCGACAAACGAAAGGCTGAGAAGGGTCGTCTGGGGCATGATCGCGGGTGCACTTATCGTTGGATCGATACTGGCATTCAACTCCAAAAACCATACAGAGTGCGATCAACAGGTGCGAACAAGGGACGGTTACGAATGTGTTGGAGATTATGTTGCCGTTAAAGGGGGAGATGTTGTTGCGGGGGTATTATTAGCTATATTCGGTATTGCAGCCGCAAAAGTCTCGATAACGAAGGCTGACAGCGAGGCGTAACCCAATCTTCGGCCTATGCTCAGATTTCTTGTTCCTGAACGATTTGAAGGCTTGAACGAGCAGGGTCTGACGAATGACCAAGCTATAGAGGCGCTCGTGCGAAAATATATTCAAGGCTATAAACACGAATGTCCCAATACATCCTCGATTGCGGACGAAGATGATCGAAGTGCTACCGAAACTCTTCAAATCGGCGGGAAAATGGACACCCTATACGCACTTAGTCGTTTGTATTTTAAACATTTAGATGAATTGGTGGATTCAGAAGCTGCCAGTCGATTAAAATCAGAAATCGCACAAGGCATCGGGGAAGAAAACCTATTCCGAGATAAAGAGAGCTCCCCCGAAGAAGACCAGCAGAAAATGATCCGTAATTTACTAGATTACGTAGAATATACGGGGGAGGATGACCGAGTGATAAGCGTCTTAGCTACTCTAAAAAGAGACGTTTATAGAAAATCTACCAAATACGTCTTGGGCGATTTTGGTGTGCCGAACCCACTCTTGACCGAGGAGGCGGAGAAAACCGTGTCTGAAGGCTCTACGCGCTTCCTGAACGCGTTTAGAAGTCTGTATCCCGACCAATTTACCGGTAATCTCGAATTAGAAAACGACGGGTTGTTTTTCGTTGGCGAAATAGTCTCTCGCACACGGGTAATCTCCCAAGGAATGTACCCAGAATATGCTGACAACATTAGTCAAAGTGTTATTTTTGAAATCCTTCTTTCCCTCGATTCGATTCTTGGATCAAGAACCGCTTGGGATCAGGAATTCTGCGCTTGGATTTGTCATTAACTAAGGAGTAATATCAAGTTAACACTTTAATAGCTACAATTAACGCTATGGAATCAATTCAGATTAAAGGTAATGGCGTTAAATCGGTGCTTCGCAAGTTCAATAGAGCCCAATCCTTCGCTGAATATGTCTGGAACGGTTTTGATGCTGGAGCAAAGAGCGTTAACATCAACTTTAAGACTGACAACATTTTTGATTCAGTTAACGAGATCAGCATATCTGATGATGGAAGCGGCATCCCGTACCAGTTGCTAGAGGGCAAATTCAAGCCATTCTTTGAATCTGAAAAGGCGAGATTGAATGATCCGCAACATCGATCGCTGCCACACGGAAAGAACGGCATTGGTCGCCTAACCTTCTACACTTTTGCACGCGAAGCTACATGGGAAACGATTTACTCTAAAAACGATAAGAAATTTTCTTACACAATTAAAATCACACAAAAAAGCCTAGAGAATTACGAAGGTAGTCACGACGAACAGAAGGAGGTCGCCACAGAAAAAACAGGAACAACGGTGGTATTTCGTTCGATTGAAGGGCTTACTCCTAGCATCATTAGAGATGAGATTGTAGATTTTTTAAAAACTGAATTCTGTTGGTTTTTAGAGTCGAAAAAGACCGCTGGCTTTTCCTTAAAAATTAACGGAGTTGATTTGGATTATGACGATATCGTCAATAACAAGGAGCGCATAGATTTGGTGCATCCTGATTCGGGAACAAAATTCTCACTAAACTTTATTCAATGGACTCGACATTTATCGAAAGAGTATTCCCGATGGTATCTGATTGATTCAAATGGAATGGAAAAATGGAAAAACGCGACTAGATTGAATAACAAAGGTGATAACTTTTTTCATAGCGTTTTTGTTTCGAGTAGCTATTTTGATGACTTTATATACGATCCGGATAAGACAGAAGAAGATAAGACGCTTTTCGGGCATTCAAAGGGTGATCCGGAGTTTAAATACTTGTTGGAGGAATTGAACAGATTCTTGTACAAAAAACGAAAACCGTTTTTAAAAAATTCAGCAATCAAACTTATAAAGAATTATGAAACCGAGGGAATTATCCCAAAATTCAAAGAGCCATGGGAATTACCAAGAAAAGATGAGTTAGAGACGCTTATCCGTGGACTGTATGAAATACAGCCTCGTCTCTTTTCGAGCTCATCCATAGAGCAAAAGAGGACATTTGTCCTTCTTCTAAATGCACTACTTGACTCAGAAGATCGAGAGCAGCTTTTAGATATCATTAATAACGTTCTCGAACTGAGTAGAGAAGATAGAACGGAATTAGTTGAGTTATTGAAAGTTACAAAGCTTTCTGGGATTATTAGCACAATTAAATTAATAAAAGAACGTTATAAAACGATCGATCAAGTTAAGGAGCTAGTCTTTAACCCCACTTTAAAAGCAAATGAAAGAGATCATTTGCAGAAAATAATTGATGCACACTATTGGATCTTTGGTGAGAAATACAATCTAGTTTCATCTACAGAAATAAAGTTCCAAAAAGTACTTGAAAGCTATCTACATTTATTAGGAATCGAAAATAAGGCAGAAGTCATAACACATGTTGATAGGAATAAAGAGATGGATATATTTCTGTGCAGACAAAATATCTCAGTCGATACAATCGAGAATGTAGTAGTTGAGCTGAAGAGTCCAACCGTACCGCTCGGAGAAAATGAGCTATCACAGGTTAAAAGATACATGAGCGTTATCCTCAGCGCTGCCCAATTCAACGCAAATAACATGCAGTGGGATTTCATTTTGATTGGAAATAAATTCGATACCAGTGGTTTTATACAAAACGAGATTAAAAATGCGGAAAGTCACGGCGAAAAGAGTAAGGGATTAGCATTCAAAACGGATCGTTATCGTATATATGTTCGCACGTGGAGTGAGGTATTAAACGACGTAGGAATTCGACACGACTTCTTGCAAAAGAGGCTTGAACTTGATCGAAATAAACTGACTAAAGATTACGTTTCAGCAGATGATGTCGTCATAGACGCCGGAAAGAATCTTGAGACGGTTGCGTAATCCCTTTTTAGGTTTAAAAAATGTGTCTTTCTTAACAAAACCTACTATTTACTTCTCGATGTCCACAGTTTAAGAGAATGTCGGTGTATACTATGGGTACCATCAAATGTTGACAAAATGGCTAGATTTGAGACAATATTCCGTTACAAATCGAAAACCCCGATCGACTTGAGAATCAACGGGGCTTCGATAATGAGAGTTACGCCTGCAAAATGCCCTCAATCTCACGGTTGATGGGCTTTTTGAATATGTGAAGATAGTAATAGATTTCTCCATCAACCATCGTCTTCAACACTTTGCCCGGAGGATAATCCTCAAGCTCGGTGTCCCCCCATATTCGAAGAGGGTTCGGTACAATCATAGTGATTCCCGTTATACCCTCAGGAGCCTGAGTGCGCGCTGGAGCTTATGCGCCCCCTCTGCCAGAGATGGGGGCAAAAGGGAAGCGTAAACAAAACACACGCTCAGGGCGAAACGAGAAGCTTTCCCTTTCGGGAAGAAAATCCAGTTCCATCCTAGGCGTGCGTGTTTTGAGTACGTAGTCCATTATGGTTGTGGCCTTTCCACTTCATGTTTCGTTCATATCGATTGCTCGATACGAAGATAGAGTAGCACATTCGCCCGCCAAAATACAGCGATCACCTCCCGGACGGTGTTGCCCGCCCGTTGCCTATAAGGTGATGGGATCTGTATTTTTGTGAGTACTCGTGATGGCTAGTGAGAAACGAGAAATTAGCCTAGCTATCGCCAACTTCGTACCTTTTCGGCCATTTTTTCTTTTTTCCTAATTTTGCGTCATCAGGTTCGAGTCCCGTCCGTCCCGCCAAAAAATCCTTCAGCTTTTGCTGAGGGATTTTTTATTATCTTGCCAAGAGCCTGAGATTAAAACTTTTTTGTTTATTTAAAACGAACATATGGCCATAGAACGACTTGCGCAAAGTCTGCCATCGTCGCAGAATGGCCCCATGGTGAGTACTGAGAATATATGAAATACATTGATGTTAAGGAGTTGAAAGAGATCGTGCAAAGTGGGCATATGAACCTACTGGTTGGTTCCGGCTGTTCGCGCGACTATCTCTCGACATTGAGCGACATTGAAGTTCGCATGAATGCCCCGGAAACCGCCGAGCAAGCGCAAAAGGATTACTGTGAGCTAATATTGAAGTCTAAGGCTGTCCTCAGCCCGAGCCGGGAGCGCAGTGCAACGGAGAATGGCCGCCTAACTAAGACGAGGGAAAATTACAACGCGTTTCTAGGCCTACTCGCCGAAATTATCACGAAACGGTCGCTGCATATCGTCAACAAGCAGGTAAATATCTTTACAACAAATTTTGACGTGTTCATGGAAGAAACGTGCGAGCGACTCGGTATTCCTTATAATGACGGATTTTCTGGTCAGATCCACCGCGTGTTCCGTACCGCAAATTTTAACAGGATTCAGAAATATAAGAGCTTACAGTTTGACAACACTTCGGACGTACCAATTTTTAATATCATCAAGCTTCATGGGTCCACTTCTTGGCGAGTAAGGGGAGAGGAGATCGTCTACTCGGACGGCGCACATATCGACGACGATCTTGCCGAAAAGGACAGAGAGGATTTTTTGGATGGCTACAAAAAGCAGATCGCGGTCATCAACCCCAACGCCGAGAAACATTTTGAGACAGTACTCGACACGACGTACGCGTCGTTGCTTCGAAAGTTCACCCTAGAGTTAGAAAAAGAGAACAGCGTACTTATCGTCATCGGTTTCTCGCTTACCGATGCCCATATTAGGCATCTTCTCTACGGGGTCATGCAGTCCAATCCCACCCTCGTGGTTATTTACTACTCGCATTCTCCCTACAACGAAATGAGTGACAAGCTCGATGAAAAGAAACACCAGAACCTCTACGTGATTTCGCCTGAGCCGAGCTTCACCCTCGATAAGATCACCGGGCACCTTAGAAAAGCGTGTCTCGGAGACACGGATCCAGCCTATGGAATCGAAGAATAAGTATCCGCTTGACGACCAGATCACGTATGATTCGGTGTTCACCATTGGCAACGTCGAAGGCGTAAAAGGAAAGGAGATCGTCGTGAGGGTGAAGAAGGATAAGAACCTTCCCCATCTCTTTTTTCATGGGAGAACTATCAAGAACGTGTCGGTCGGTCTTTCCAATTACGTAAAGATCATGAAGGGCTTTACCGAGATTATCTGCAAGGTCGAGGGAGAATATCTCGAAGAAGATCGGTCGAATGCTCGTAAGCCATACACGAACGAAAGGGCGAAGATCAACAGGTTCCTTAACGTTTCTGTGTTCGGATTTTACGATCACGATCAGAAGTTCCAGCATGGCATAAAGGAGATGCCTCTCGTTGGGAGCGAATGCAGGCTACTTTCCAGGGAGGAGTTTGAGACGTTACACCGACTTGCAAATGCTAACGAGCTATCTGTGCGACTCGGATCACTCGTCGATGAGGAAGCACAGTCTATCTCCATCTCGGTAAAAAATCTGTTCGCTGGTCATATCGGTATCTTTGGGAACACCGGCTCAGGAAAGTCCAACACACTGGCGAAAATGTACTCGGAGCTCTTTCATCTCTCAAAACTAAACGGTGCATTTAAGCGAAAGTCCAAGTTTATTTTTATCGACTTCAATGGGGAGTATTCGAGGGACGGCGCGGATCAAATTTTAACTGAAGACAAGGCCGTCTTTCGATTACAAACAAGGGGTGCCTCTGGTTCGAAGTACCCAATATCAAAAGACGAGGTAGAAAAGTTGGAACTGCTCTCAATCCTGCTGGACGCCACGGAAAAGACGCAGCAACCATTCCTTCAGCGTGCCCTTGAACGATTGTGGTTCGACACTGACAATGATTACTTCGTCAAAGAAGTCGAAAGTATCACTCGGAAAATCCGAGAAATTTTGCTGAACAAGGAATCTCGCTTCGGCGTCTCATTTCTTAACAAGTTCGTCAAGGATTTCTCACAGCTTGGCTTTACAATCGTCAATACCTCGAAAAATCTGGACGATATAAAATACCATTCAAATAACCATTCGTTTTATTTTGTTGATGGCACTGACACGACATTATACTCGGATAGGGATATCGAAAAATTCTTCGGGGAAGAAGGCTACTTTGACATATCCGCCCCAAGCAACATGGCGGTTCTGCGCAGGATTCAGTTTAAAATTTTCGACAATTATTACTTCGAGCTAATGAACGGGTACGTCAATGAGGAGCACATCGGTCCTTTAATGGGTCGCGTGAAGAAGCGGTTTAACATGCTGGATAAAGTCTTCGAAATAGACGGGCACACGGCCGATCACGCGAACATTCACGTCGTCGATTTAAAGAACGTAAATCTCGAGATTAAAAAGGTTATTCCGCTCCTCATCTGTAAGACGCGTTATGACGAACAGAAGGAGCGGCGCAATGAGGACCAGGAAAACTCGCTCCATATCATTATCGACGAGGCGCATAATATTTTGTCGGAAAATTCAACTCGCGAAGCAGAGTCCTGGAAGGATTACCGACTGGAGACGTTCGAAGAAATCATCAAGGAGGGTAGAAAGTTTGGTGTGTTTCTCACTATCGCGAGTCAGAGGCCGTCTGATATCTCCCCCACGATTATTTCTCAGTTGCACAATTATTTCATTCACAGGCTCATGAATGAGAATGACCTAAAGGCGATCAACAGGGCCGTCAGTTACCTAGATAAACTTTCGTTTGATTCGATCTCCAACCTTTCGATTGGCTGTTGCTTCATTGCGGGACAGATGACGCAATTTCCTCTTTCGATAAAAGTGGAACTTCTTGAACGCATTAGGAGGCCACAGAGCGAGACAGTCAACCTAGATACACTATGGCGAATGGAATAGCCTAAATTGATGCCGAGTTACAAACTCTGCACCGTGTGACGTACCCGACAAGTCAACACTATAAGACAAAGAATATCCGCGTAAAACTATCCTGATAGAACCATAAAATGCATTCCTACTCGTTCCATCACGTCCCGCCAAAAATACTCCGCTAATTTTAGCGGAGGATTTTTATATGCGGACGGGATGGTGGGAACATAATGAAAGAGATCATTAGTTATAAGGATGGTGGTTTCGTTTGATACATGAGAAAATATCTTTGTATGCAGACCATCATTTTTGATTTTGACGGCACGATTGCGAATACCTTGGAAGCAACAGTTGAAGTTTATAATGAACTCGCTCCTCGTTTTCGGTGCAAACCCGTTAGCTCGGATGATCTTGAACATCTTCGAAATGGTCGGCCGAAAGAATTGATGGCCGAATTCGGCATTAAAGCATGGAAACTTCCTTTTATTGTTTTCGCTGTCCGTAAAGGACTCGGGGATCGCAAGGTTCTGCCTCAAATTGGAATAATTGATACAATTCGGAAACTAAAAAACCAGGGAGCTCTTCTCGGGATTCTTACCTCAAATTCAAAAGAAAATGTCGAGCGTTTCTTAAAGGAACACGATCTTCAAAATAGTTTTGCGTTTATCAATTCCTATCGTCGTATTTTCGGTAAACACAAGGCCTTAATAAGCATCATGAAACAACGCGGGTTGAACCAATCTGAGGTTACTTATGTGGGAGACGAAGTCCGTGATATTGAAGCGGCGGAAAAAGCGGGTGTTAAAAGCGTCGGAGTAGTATGGGGCTTCCAGACACAGGGCGCCATCAAAGACGCGGATCCGGATGTCGTTGCCATAAAGCCGTTAGATCTTCTTGAACTTACGAAATAGGCGTTGCGTGCATAAAATGCATTCCTACCCGTTCCACCACGTCCCGCTATGAAAAAATCTCAGCTCACGCTGAGGTTTTTTCTTTTTATTACACTTGGGCTTTAAGATTTTGTGTAAACTACGAGCGAAGTCGGAGTTACTCCGCTTCCGGAGTTGCAGGAGGAGTACCAAACGAAGATCCTTCTGGAAGAATTTGAATCGTACTTGCAGTAACACTGCCGTTATCGTTGCTCGTTCCTGTGACGGTGATCGTCGTCCCGGTCGTCAGGTCTGTCGAGGAACCTTCCGTCATTTTGTTGATTGTTGATGCATCTGAGAAGAAGACTAACTTGGAACCGCCATCGGAAAGCTTAATGGTCATGCTTTCAGCATCCATTGAGAGAATCTCGCCACTTACGAACCCGCCACCGGCTTGGCCTCGTGTGAAGCCGCCTGGTCCTCCGGACATCCCAGATCGCTGGCTTGGGTCGAAGTTGCCGAAACGTGATGCGAGGGCACTTATATCTGAGGTTTGTGATTTGGCATACTGCATGCCACCAAAGAACGCACCTCCACCCACGATGACTGCCGTAGCAATGACACTGAGAAGGATCTTTTTCATAGAAAAACTGGGTAAATAATTATTCATAACGTAAGGCCACGATCGGGTTCAGCCCTGCGGCACGTCGTGCCGGGTAGTATCCGAAGACAATACCGATAGCGGCCGAGACGCCGAACGCAAGGAGAACCGACGACCATGAGACGCTCGTGCTGACAATTCCCAGTGCTGAGACAACGTAGGAAATGCCAAGACCGAGCGCGATACCAATAATTCCGCCCGCCAGCGTTAACATGATGGACTCAGCGAGAAATTGCTGTTCAATTTCTTTGCGTTTGGCGCCGATCGCCTTGCGCAAACCGATTTCTTTCGTGCGTTCCGTGACGCTGGTGAGCATCATGTTCATGATGCCGATGCCTCCGACGACAAGGGAGATGCCCGCGACGGCGGCAAGAAGCGTGGTAAACGTTTCCGTGACACTTGATGCTGTAGCGATAATGTCGGCTTGGTTGAGAATGCTAAAGTCTGCCGACGCCGCATCAAGGTGATGCCGGCTAAGTAAAAGATTCGTAATTTCCGTTTCCAATTCATCCACCGTTTTTTCGCTCGTTGCCTGTACCGAGATACTCGTCACGTACTGGTCGCCGGAAAAGTATCGTTGTGCCGTTGAGAGCGGTATGAAGATCATGTCATCTTGGCTTGAGAACGAGTTGCCACCCTTCGCGACAGTAGTTCCGACGACGGTAAATTGGCTCCCATTGATACGAATTGTTTGACCAACGGGACTAACACCCTCTCCGAAGAGATCGGTGCTCACCGTTGATCCAAGTACCGCCACTTTGGCAACAGATGTATTTTGCTGATCAGTAACAAAACTCCCTTCGGCCACCTGCACGTTTCGTACCTGCGTGTAGCTAGACGTCGTGCCAACGATAGACGTATTCGTGTTCGTTCCTTTGGCCGCTACCTGATACCGGGAGCTGACTTCCGGCGCAACGGCTTGAGCTACCGAAATATCGTTTGCGATCGCTTGAGCATCTTCCGTGGTCAACGACTTCGCCGAACCGCGCTGGGTAGCAACGCCTCCGAATGAACGTTGCGATCCCGGCTGGACTTGGATAAGGTTTGCGCCGATGGATTGAATGCTCGACTGAATGGACGCCTGCGATCCTTGTCCGATGGACACCATGGCGATCACTGAGCTAATGCCAATAATGATGCCGAGGGTCGTTAAACCCGAGCGCACCTTATTACTGGAAAGCGCAAGAAATGTTTCTTCGAGCAAGTCAGAGATAACCATACGGCTTTGTCGCTTTCGATTTTTCCATCGCGAATGAAAATGATGCGATCGGCGTGTTGGGCGACGTCGGGTTCATGCGTAATGAGAATAATGGTGCGCTTCTCATCGCGATTGAGTTTGCGGAATGTTTCAAGGACGATCAGTCCGGTGTGGGTATCGAGGTTTCCTGTGGGTTCGTCGGCGAGAATGAGAGACGGCTGGTTTACGAGCGCACGAGCAATTGCGACGCGCTGAATCTGGCCACCGGAGAGCTGGTTGGAGAGATGGTGAAAGTATTGCTCGTCGAGTCCTGCGGATTTCAAGGCTGCGGTAGCGATTTTTTCGCGCTCTTCTTTAGGAATCTGTTTGTAAACGAGTGGAAGCGTGACATTTCGCAGGGCGCTTGCACGCGGCAAAAGGTTAAACGCCTGAAAGACGAACCCGATATGCTCGCGACGAATGTCCGCCAACTCATCTTCTGATAACGTGGATGCATCTTTGCCGTCGAGGACATAGGCTCCACTCGTTGGCGTATCAAGCGCGCCCAAAATATGCATGAGCGTGCTTTTTCCTGAGCCAGATGGTCCCATGATCGCCACAAACTCCCCGTCGCGGATGGTGAAGCTCACCCCTTTGAGAGCATCAAACGATCCTGCGCCAGTTACGTATGTCTTAGTGACGTTCTTTACTTCAATCATAGGTTTAGCGAGGGAACGAGCCACTGAACCCACCAGAAGCGCCGCCTCCACCACCCAATATGCTCGAGGCAGACGAAGTGGCTGTTGACGTTGTACTGTTCGTTACCGTTCTCGTAACCACATATTCGCCAGCGTTCAAACCGGAGACGATTTCGCTTTGTGTGTCGTTGGAAAGACCAACCCCCACGCTCACTTGGCGTGGCGGCGTGTTTGATGTGACGCCCTGCGTGCCGCCAGTTTCCGTTGCGCCGTCGAGAACTTCAACGTAAGAGGAATCACCGTATGACTTCACCGCGCTACTCGAAACCACGACGACATTTTGTCGAATGTCCGTGATGATGGAGATGTTGGCGCTCATGCCGGAAAGTACACGTTCATCTTCGGTATCAAGCGCGATGAGTACGTTGTAGCTCACAACACCCTGAGAGACGGTACCGATGGTGTCGATTTGGATGACCTTTCCAGTCGTGGTCAAATCCTCGATAGCATCGAACGTGAGCGTCGCACGGTCGTCGATGACAACTTTCGCCACATCAACTTCATTCAGGGTCATTTGTGCCGTGAACTGGTCCGCGACAACGATTGCGAGCGCACTGCCCGACGATGCCATTTCACCAACGTGCAAACTCACGCTCGCCAACGTTCCGCTGATCGGAGCGCGAACCGTATATTCTGCCAAGTCTTCGAGGGCATCGTTATATTTGTTGCGAGCATTCTCAAGACTCAGTTCCTGAGAACGGACATCAAGACTGTCGGTATCGACCGTAAGATCCGCAAGCTGCTGCTCTCGTTCGGCAACCGTTTCTTTAGCTTTAGCAATCTCATCTTCGTCTGCACCGTCCATAACGTCGTCATAGTTTTCTTGTGTGGTTGCGAGACTGATCTTTGCTTCTTCAACGGTGTCTTCGGCATCCGCGATTGAGTTTGGTGCACTCAAGTCCGTTTCCTCAATGGTATTTGCTGAAGATTGCAACGAGCTGATAATGCCATTTGTGGTAACGACATCCGCAGGAATAGTCGTCATCATTTCATCGATATGGTCGGCGATAGCAGAATTCTCATAGCCGTTATCCTCGACGCGATTCAAAAGAATCTGAGCGCTATTGAGCGCGTTGGAGATGTCTTCGGTAACTTGAAGCGTAAGCGTAATAACCTCCACTTTGTCGTCCGTACTACTGTCTCGACTTGAGTTCTGAAACGCAGACCACGCATCGTCGTAAGAATTCTGCGCGGTGTCGTAATCGTTCAGCACATCATCGGAATACGAAGAGCTGGCCATGAGGTTGTAATACCCGATGTATTCCTCTCCGCTCTGTTCTGTGCCGATGAAATCGGACAAATCTGTCATGAGGCTCGTGATGTCCGTGAATGCTTCTGCCACGGCGTTATAGCCGTTCTCGGAAGCCGATTTGAGATCTTGTTGCGCGGAAGTCTGTATTTTGGTGAGGTTGCGCTCAGCTTGCGCAAGTGCACGCTCCGCATTATCAATTGCATCCTGCGCATCGCTTTGCTCTACGCTGGTAGGACTGTTTTCCAAATCGCTCAACGCTCTCTGTGCTTGCGCAAGAGCATTTTCTGCCTGAAGGAGCGAAAGCGTGTCGGGATCAGCCATCAGCTTTTCGTAAGCGATCTGCGCGCTCTCAAGGCTGATCCGCGCATCGCGCACGCTCTTTTGGGCATTCTTCGCATCCAGAACAGCGATGATGTCACCTTCCTCAATCTGCTGGCCGCTTTTTGCGACGAGTTGAACAATTTTGCCAGACACCTCCGGCTTCACCTCGATTTCCGCTTCGCCTTGAACTTGTCCGGTGCCGGAAACACTCGTCGTAAGCGTTTCTTGCGCTGCGACTTCAAGAACATACCGTGCTTGTGCGGTATCGGTGCTGAATGCTCGAACGATGAGGATTCCTCCCCCTAACAATACAATACCGGCCAGTACTGCGGTTTTCTTTCGTTGACGGAGAAATTGATACATACGTTGCATATGATTTCTTCAGGAGTGGCAACACTATAAAAAAACGCCAGTGAAGAAAGTGTAAAGAAGCGGCTACCAAAAAACGCCCGCGTGGGCGCTTTTGGAAGAACACTCCCGATGTAACTAGGAAGCGCGGGAGATAGGAAGCATGATGGTGACCTTTGTTCCTTTGTCAGAAACACTCTGTATATCAATCTTGCCACGGTGGGCGCGTATCACCGCGTTGGCAATCGATAAGCCGAGCCCACTGCCGCCCGTGCCGCGAGAGCGGCTCTTTTCTGCCCGATAGAAACGATCAAATACATGCGCAATGTCTTCGGGATTCATGCCGATGCCTGTGTCGTCGATTTCAATAATGGCCTGAGACTGTGCTTCTGAAAGACGGACCTCGACGCTTCCACCAGACTTGTTGTAGCAAACAGCATTCTTGAGAACGTTGGCAATAGCCTGCGAGAGCATCTGTTTATCGCCGAAGACGGTAACTTCAGCATCGGCGTTAACGAAGCAATCAATATTGATATCGTTTTTTGCGGCAAGTTCAGTAAATCGTTCAGTGGTTTCCCGAAGGAGCGGTGCGAGTTCCACGTTCTCCTTGTTTGGAATGTTGATATTTCGCTCCGCGAAATAAGAAAGCTGCAGCAAGTCCTCAACAAGTCGGGTCATGCGATGCACCTCTTCAAGATGACTTGTAATCTTCTTCTCCTCTTTCGTGTTCTTATTTCTTCGCAGCTGACTTTCGAGTCCTGTTTGCAAGATGGAAAGTGGTGTACGAAGTTCGTGCGAGGCATCGCCTAAGAATCGGCGTTGACGCTGATACGCGGAACGAATCGGACGCAGTGTTAACCCCGCAAGACCGTAACTGAGTATTGCCGCAACAATAAGCAGCGCGCCATTCACCATGAGAATGGTACTTTGAAAATCTTGCTCAATATTGCGCATGTCCGGTCCGGGTGGCGGCATGAGCTCTGAAACTTCCTGCCCCGAAGTCGATTCATCAAACCGTGCGCGCAGACGTTCAGAAAAGATCGAGCGACTAATGCCACTTGAGGAAGCCAAAATACCCGCAAGAATCATCACGTACACAACGGTGAGGACGATTCTTGTTTTGACGAACATGAGGCTAGACGAGTCGGTAGCCTTTCCCCCAAACGGTTTCAATGCGCTGCGCATATTCTTTTGGTAACTTCTTCCGTAAATTTTTTACATGGACGTTGACCACGTTGCTGAATTCGTCATGGAACCTATCCCACACGTGGGAAAGAATGTCTTCCCGCGTGACGACGGCTCCGTGATTACGCAGGAGAAGTTCCAGCAAGCCGAATTCCCGGAGCGTGACATCGAGCTTTTTCTTTTTTATCCAGACTTGCTGCGATCGCGTGTCGAGATGTAAGTCATCCAGCTCAAGAACGTCTCCGGTGAGTTGCGGAGTGCGCCTCAGCACCGTTCGCATGCGTGCAAAGAGTTCGTCAAAAGAAAATGGCTTTACGAGGTAGTCATCTCCGCCGATATTTAATCCGGCGATTTTATCCTCCGTCGTATCCCGTGCAGTAAGAAAGATGACGGGGGTCTGTATTCCATGCGTGCGAAGATTCTGGCATACCGCCAATCCATCACGTTTGGGAAGCATGATATCCAAGATAATCAAATCGTAGCCGTTGATTCTTGCCAACGTTTCTCCTTCTTCACCGTCGAATCCAAAATCAACCGCATAGCCGCGGTCACGCAATTCTTCCACGATGTTTTCGTTTAATTTTGGTTCGTCTTCGACGACGAGAATTTTCATAGCGTAAGCACAATATACCCCGACTGGTGAAGAAATAGTGAAGCGTTCGCTGTTGTTATCATTCTATCAGAACCATATTCTTTTATCCTGAACAACAGGAAGAGGAATTTGTTGCCCAGTAATTATTCGAACTCCATCACAATATTTGGTAAAATATCAGTATGGGAAGAAAGGCTTTAATGAATCGCATGAAAATTCACAACACATTAAAACTCGTCTCCGCCATTGGTATCTCTGAGCTTGCGGGCATTATCGGATCGGTGTTCACGATGCCTTCCGTTACGAGTTGGTACGCGGAAATTGCGAAGCCAGTCATCAACCCTCCGGCATGGGTGTTCGGACCAGTCTGGACGACGCTCTTCGCTCTTATGGGCGTTGCTGCGTTTTTGGTATGGAGGAAGGGGTTGAAACGCAGGGATGTCAAAATCGCGCTCAGTATCTTTATTGGCCAGCTGATTTTCAATACGCTTTGGTCAATCATCTTCTTTGGTCTGCATAGTCCAGGTGGTGCGCTTGTGGAAATCGTGTTCCTCTGGTTTGCGATTGCGGCAACCATCATCGCCTTTGCCAAAGTCTCTAAGCCAGCCGCGTGGATTCTTGCGCCGTACATTCTTTGGGTCAGTTTCGCCGCGTATCTGAATTATTCGATTTGGATTCTCAACTAATTTTTTTATGAGTTTCGCCGAGTGGCTTGACGTTATAGGATTATTTTTACTTCTCGCCGGTTTTGTTATCGGTCTGGGGGCGGTGACCGTGATAGATATCCACGGCTTTCTTGGGCGAACGTCGTTGTACTGGACCGAGGCCACAACCCGAACGCATAAAGTAACAAAGCCAATGATCTGGGCTGGCATTACTCTTGCCGTTGTTGGCGGTTTCATTTTCTACTGCGCACACGGCTTTTCCGGCATTCCGCTCGTGCATGCGTTCATCGCGTTGATCCTTGTCGTTAACGGCTTCTTTCTCTCTTTCAGCGTGAGTCCTTTCTTGCTGAAGCGTGAAAAAGAGGGTCGATCCGGAGAACTCTTGCCGGCTTCTTGGCAGAAGAAAATCATGGTTAGTCTCATTGTGTCCGATCTTGGTTGGTGGAGCGGATTGTTTTTGTTAGCTGTCTATCTTGTGGCCCGTTAAATACCTATGAGAAAAAAGTTTGTTACGGTGAACGATACATTTCAGCAGGGTTACAGATACGAACTCACCGAACCGGCAGGACGGAACTTTCATTCTGATTTCACGCCGGAACTTAGCCCAAAGGACATGCTTGCGCTTGGCGTCTTTGGCGGCAAGTACATGACCGACTGCCAAAAAGAGTTCCCTAAAAGCTGGTTTACGCGTGCTAAGCTTTCACCCGAGCATCACGATGACATGATCAATTTCTTTCACAAACATGCCAGCCAACCGTTAAAGGTTTGGCAGGAAAAAGGATGGATTAACGAAGAACACGATCCTCGCGGCTGGTTTCAGTGGTATTGCCGCTACTACATGGGTAGGCGACTCGGTGTTGAAGATGAGCGACAAATCAAGAGGTGGAAAGCTATTGGGCGGCACATAGCGCAGATTCGAAAGAATTGTCGGACGAAAGATTTGACCTGCCGCCCTGCGCAAAGACAAGCTGTTCTGCACTGGGCTTACGACAGCAGGAATATATAGAAAGGCTATGCCGTTATTGCCGATCTCAACAAGGATTTTGTTCGTACCTCCCACGATTGTGAACGAATACGCCATGTTTCATTTTGTAACATTTTGTCCGGTCCGTCTGCCTTTAAATTCCCCATTCGTTTATCTGCTATGAAAAAATATTTTCATCCAAGCGAAGGCATATCGCAGACTCCGGAACTTTTAGAGTGCCCAAAGAGCGTCTTGGAGTATCTTAAGGAGAAGCATAAGGCGCTAAAGAGTTTTTATCGAACGCCTGACGGTCGTCATTCTGAAATTTGTAGCACGATTGCTCTGGAGATTGCTGAACTTTTCATCCAGGCTGGTTGCCGTCCTGATATTTGCGTCATTCGCGAGCGGGTTACCGAAGACGGTCTTGTTAGTTGGAAAAAACTTGTACCCGTGATGTTTCAAGGACTCGTAGAATGGTCCGCGCACATCGTGTGTTGTTACGGTGGAAAAGTATATGATCCTCTTCTTTCTGAGCCGATTCCCACAGAAGAGTACACATTGCGGATTTTTGGAGAAAGTATTCCAGTGCAGGTACTATTCCTCGAACGAGGTCGCTGATTCCACCGGGAGGTTAAAATAATAATCAGCTCATCAAAGGGGCTTACTCTAAGGCGTATAAAATATGGTCACAATCAATCCCTACATCAACTTTAATGGTAATGCTGAGGAAGCATTTATGTTTTATCAATCGGTCTTTGGGGGAGAGATTGGAAAAATTATCCGCTTCAAGGACATCGCGAGTGCTGAGTTTCCAGTGCCTGAAAACGAAGCAAATAAAATAATGCGCATCGTTCTGCCTATCGGCGCAAGCGTTTTGATCGCGAACGATGTTCCAGAAAGCATGGGGTCCGTGAATGAAAACGAAAATAGATCTAAAATAGCGGTCATTGCAGAAAGCAAAGAAGAGGCAGAGAAAATATTCACCGGCCTTTCGCAGGGCGGAAGTGTAGAGATGCCTATGGGGCAGAGTCCGTGGGGCACATATTTTGCAATGTTGCGAGATAAATTTGGTATTGAATGGACGGTGGAATTTACTGCAGAAATATAAAAGTTTAGGGTTTTTCTTTTGAAAAATACAGATGCCCGGCTCCCTATGGTGGGGGAACCGGGCATATCGTGTGGCAGCTGCCGCGTTGGCGAACTGCCGGGGTCGTTCACGAGGGGCGGGGCGGCACCGGGACGGGGATGGCCGCCGGTGTGGTCGGCGCCGCCGCCGGGACGCTCTTGCCGTGGCTCCGGGCCTCGGGCGCCGGGGTGGGCGCGGTCGTGGCCTCGGGCGCCGCGGGGGCGACCGGGGCGTCGGCGGCGGCGGGCGGCACGGGGGCCGCCGCGTCGCAGCCACCGTCCCACATCACCTGACAGCGCCCGGTCACCTCGAGGTCGCCGAGCTTGACCGGCGTCTGAGACAGGGTGAGGACGCGATTCGGGGTCAGGATGTGGCCCGCCCCGTCGGTGAGGAACCCGTCCTGGTTGTCGTCGATCGATCCGGGAGTCGCGCCGTAGACCGTGATGACCCGCTTCGCGGCCCCGTCGCAGATCTTGAGGGTCGTGATCTTCCCGTGGGGGATCGTGATCGGGAAGCGACCCTTGTCATCGGTCGGGGTATTGGTGTCGTAGCCGTCCGCTCCGGCGACGCAGGTGGTGCCGTTGGGGCTGTGGGGGTTGTTGATACCGGACTGCGCGCAGCCGGCGGCGAGGAGGAACAGAACGAGGTAGCGCATGCGATCTCCGAGGGAGGGGAGCCGGCCAGCCGAGGGGCTGGTTTGCGGCAGTTGCCCGGGAATCCGGGTGTTTGAAGGGCGAAGGAGGGCTTCGCCGCTCAAAATCCCGGACTCTCGCAGTTTCGCATGACGGGAAAGAATACCAGAAATAGTCGGAAAAGTCAATATTCAAGGAACAAAAAATCACCCCCGATTGCTCGGGAGTGATTTTTAGGTTTATTTAGCCGCTGCAACGATCTTTGCGAACACTTCTGGGTGCTTTTCTGCAACCTGGGCAAGAATCTTGCGGTCGATTGCGATATTGGACACCTTGAGCATGTTGATGAACCGGGAGTAGCTCAAGCCGAGTTCGTGAACTGCGGCGTTGATCTTTACGGTCCAAAGGGCACGGAAGGTGCGCTTCTTGGCACGGCGGTCGCGGAATGCGTACACACCAGCCTTGAGCATAGCCGGACGAGCGAGACGAATCTTGCTCTTTCGACCCCACTTGTAGCCCTTTACGCGAGCAAGCAGGTTCTTTCGGCGTTTTGTGTGTTGTGTACCACGTTTTACTCTTGGCATATTAGGAAAGATTGTATGGCATCATCGCTTTCAGAGCGCGACGGATGGTGACGCCAAAGGAGACGTCGGAGCGCTTGTTGCGCGTAGTGTTCCCGGATTCACGGGAATTGAAGTGGCCTTGGCCAGCTTTTCGCTTGATAACCTTGCCTGTTCGTGTGATACGAACACGCTTGGACATCGCCTTATGAGTTTTCATTGCCATACTGGGGTTTCTAAGATGTGCGAAGGTTAGTGGAAAACTGGCGTTCGGTCAAGGACAAGTGGGGAAGATTCTAGGTCTGACGAGCTAAAATCATGTTCATCCTTCCATCAACCGCCTTTAAGGGGCTTTCAACGCGGATAGGATAATGGGTTCCCAATTGCTTCACAAAGTCATCAAATACGGCTCGGGCCACGTCGCCATGGGCGCGTTCTCGGCCGCGAAGGATCATTTCCACCTTTACTTTATCGCCTTGTTCAAAGAACTTTGCGGCCTGTTCTACACGGATCTGAAGGTCGCCGGAACCGATACGCATGGAAAGGCGAATGCCCTTGATTTCCACCTCTTTACTTTGGGCGCGTTGCTTTCGCATCTCCTTTTCCTTCTGATATTTGAAATGGCTGTAGTCGGCGAATTTACACACTGGTGGCTCGGCTAATGGCGAAACCTCGATAAGATCCATGCCCTTCTCCCGTGCGAGTTCAATAGCCTTCGCGGTGGTCATGACGCCAAGCGGCTTACCCTCGTCATCAATAACGCGCACTTCTGGTGCGAGAATATTGTGGTTTGCCTTAAATTCCTGAATTTCGAACTTCGGCTTCTGAAATCTTCGATGTCTGTGGATGCGCATTTCTGTAGGGTTAAAGTTAGCGAAATGATAGACTAAAATGAAAAATTATGCTAGTATTTTGCTGGGCTTGACGGGTTTCGATACTCTTCGGATCCTCACAAATCACGCCGGAAGGGCACCATATTCCGTAATCCCGTGGTGCAACGAGATACTTGCAAACGCATTCTCAAAGGTGAAGAGCATGATCGCTTCGGCGTTCAGCGTTCCTTCATTCTCATTGGTTACCGCCTAAGGGCCGCAACCCATCCACTTCGCAATGCCTCATAGCGGATGTTGGGTGCAATATTATGAGACTATAGGCGTTCTCTTGTTCGCTCAGAGAACGTAACCCGTTGCAGCGAAATCGTGTCGATGATTCTTGTTCCGTCTTATCATCGCCCCGTATCCGACGGAACTGCGCGTGGAACAAATTTGTTTGGTGAGGTGGGGTAGACGAGGGTTCAACTCCCTCCAGGTCCACCATAAAACCCCGTAATTTCGTCCAGGACGTTGTCAGAAAACTCCGCGGCGCCTCAACGTACCATGAAGTACGCCTCGGCGCCTGCTCGTTTTCTTCCTAGTCCTGAACAAAATTACGGGGTTTTGTATTTGCCTTATTCGAGGTCCCGTTGAATCGCTCGGTCGAGGTCGCGCTTTTTAATCGTTTCGCGTTTTTCGTATTTGCGTTTTCCGCGGGCGAGGGCGATTTCGAGTTTTACTCTATTTCGAGTCACGAATAGTGCGATCGGCACAATCGTCAGGCGATCGGTTTCGCGTTTTGCGCGGAGGTAATCGATTTGGCGTTTGTGCAGGAGGAGCTTTCGAGTGCGAGTTGGATCGTCGGAATCTTTTGCTGGTGCTTTGGCGTATTGGCCGATGTGCATGTTGGTGACGTACGCCTCGTCGTTGCGCACCGTCACGAACGCGCCTTTCAAATTCACACTTCCAGCTTTCGCGGCTTTTGTCTCTGCGCCGGTGAGCACTAAGCCCGCCTCGAATTTCTCGAGGATTTCATAATCGTGGAATGCTTTCTTGTTTTGCGCCAAAGACATAGACCGATAATGCGACTTGGGCTTTCTCGTTTGCGTCGAGTTTGGATGCGCGGCGAGGAAAACTTCCGAGACGTACTTCATGGTACGTTGAGGAAGTTTCCGATGGCGCAAGTCCAAAATCGGCCAAAGGAGGAAGTCCAATCATGATACACTATCAGCGATTATGACCACACGCAAAACCGACGCAGTCTCTGGGGTGAAATCGATCGCAATCTCGAGCGGAACCATGTTTCGCGTGTTGATTATTGCCGCGGTTGCAACGTTTTTGTACATGATTCGCGATGTTGTCGCGATGACGCTCGTTGCAGCATTTCTTGCGGCGCTTATCGATCCATTCGCGGACATTTTTACCCGTTGGAAGATTCCTCGCGCGCTGGCGGTGCTCGTGGTGTATCTTCTTGGATTCTCGTTTTTCGTTCTTGTAGTGTTTCTCATCGTCCCACCGCTCCTCACAGAGTTGAGTGAGCTCGCCACTGCGCTTTCACCATTCATTGCTGGTGCAAATGGATGGCTTCAGGTGGATGCGTTCCTTGCGGGAACATGGAGTTCGAACGTTGGCGAGATTGTGTCGTCCATTCGTGATAGCGGTGTTGCTGGTGCGCTTCCAAAGATCGCTGCGTTTGGATCGTCTGCTTTTGATGTTGCGCTGAGCGTTGGTGTGGTGTTGATCCTCGCATTTTATTTTATCGTGGAGAAGAACGAGATGATTCGTGGCATTGGTATTGTTGCACCGCCAGAATATCAGCCGTTTGTGATGCATATTGCATTGAAGGCTCGTGAACAGATGGGCGTGTGGCTTCGTGGCCAGCTTGCGCTGATGGGTTCGATCTTCGTTCTTATTTACGGTGCGCTTTCTATTCTTGGCATTCCGTATGCGTTGGTTCTTGCACTTTTCGCTGGCTTGCTTGAGATTATTCCGTTCGTTGGCCCGATGGTATCGGCAATCCCTGCAATTGTTCTTGCGCTTGCCGTGTCGCCGGTGCACGCATTGCTGACGGCGTTCGCGTATCTCGTCATTCAACAGATTGAGGGAAACATCCTCGTGCCAAAAATCATGCAGAAAGTTGCGGGCATCAACCCTATTGTGAGCGTGCTTGCGGTGTTGATTGGTTGGCGTGTGGGCGGTATTGTTGGTGCTGTTCTTTCCATCCCACTTGCAATGGCGATTCTCGTCTTTATGGACGACGTATTTAAACATAAAGAGACTGCTAAAGATGTTTTATGAACGACGAACTTCCGTCACAGCGCAATTGGTTCCCGGTGATTGTTGCAGGATTAACGATTGTTCTCGCAATCGCGTTTTATGCAAAATTTCGTCCAGGGGATTTTGCAGCGCTCGTGCAGGGCGGGGGAGACGATCAGCCGGCCACAACTTCTGTGGTGACTGAAGACGGATACAGAACTGCGGTGGCAGCGATTTTCGCTGCATATGACAACAATCAGAATCCAACCGAGGCATACAACGCGTTAATTGCATTGCATGTGCCGGCGTCGATGCAGCAGTTTCATATTGATTGCATCATCGCACTTGGCAAGCTTATGGATGGAAATTCCACGAACACCGACGACGCGATGGCGCGATTCAATGCGCTTCATGCGCAGTACTCTTGGTTTACCCTGTGATTCTCGTCCATCGCATCACGCCATTCGGCATCGCGCTCGTAAGTATTGCAGCGTTTGCATCGCTGATTTATTCCCCGTTCTTTGGGATGAAAGTGCTTATTCCTGCTGCGGCGATGCTCGTCTTTGCGTTTTCGCGTCTGCTCTTGTGGGAATTCCGCCGACCTGCATTTTGGGTATTCCTCGGTACGCCGATGTTGTTGTGGTTTTCGTCGCTCATCTTTTTTTCGTTTCTTGAGGACCCCGTGAGTAAGTGGGTTATTGCAACAACCGTGACGTTTGGTGTGGCGTTGTATGCAGAGAACGTGTTTACGTTTTATCATTTGCCAAGTGCGTATCAAGCCTACGCGCTCGAGAATTTGTCGTTGGTGTTGTATGTGTTGAGCGCGTTCTTTTTTACAAGCGGTGCATTCGGTTCTCAGCTTTTTTTGCTCTTGCCGGTGTGGATTCCGATGCTTGTGGTGTTTGTCGCCGTATTGTTTGCGACGGTTTCTGTGTTCTGGGTGAGCAAGATTGGATTTGAGACTGGGCGACCGTATGCCATTGTTGGCGCGATACTCATGGCGGAGCTGTATAGCGTTCTCTCCACGTGGCCGACGAGTTTCGTAACGAATGCGGCAACGTTTGCTGTGCTGCTCTATACGTTCCTTGTGCTATCGCGTGCAAACGTACTGGAGCGTTTGACGAAGAAGATGGTGATACGAACGGTGGTATTCTCCAGCGTTCTTCTTGCGATTATTCTCGGTTCTGCCCGTTGGCTCTAATTTTTTTCTATGACGACATCACAAACTTCTTCAGGCCGGTGGTGGGGGATTGGCCGATCTCTGATTCTTGCCGTTGTTGCCGGCGCCGGCGCAGGAGTTGTTGCTGCGGTGTGGACATCGCGATCGCTCGACGACTATGCCGCGAGTCTGCTTGCTGGCAGACATCTGCCGCAAGTTTCAACACAGCAGCCAACGCCAATTCCTGGAACATATGAGGAGGCGTTGAGCCGTGTTCGAGAGAACGCGCGAACCGGCGTTGCTGCGGTGATGCCCGTTTCCACGGATAGTTTTGCGGCAAAGAGTTGGCTCAGCGACACATCTGCGTTGGGTTACGGCGCTATTGTGAGCGACGACGGCTGGGTTGCGGTTGATGCGAGCGTTCTTGATGACGTGAAAAATCCGCTCAAAGATATTGAAGTATGGATGAACGGGAAACGGTATGCGGTGCAGGCGGTTGTTCGCGATTCACAGACGAGCGCGGCGATGCTTCATACAACGGCGACTGGACTGTCTCCGCTGGGCTTTGCATCCACGAATGGTGATCATTCTGGCGAGATGATGTTTGCTGTTGACGCGCTTGGGGGAGTGTTCCCGAATGCGGTCGCGCAAAGCGACGAAGAGATAATGTCTGGCGCGCAGCACGCAGAAACGTTTACGACAGACTGGGCACTGTCGGCGTCATCGCCATCGCTCAGCTCGCCGTTGTTGAATGCCGCAGGAGAGCTTGCGGGATTCGCTCGCGCTGGCGACGTTCATGTGTTGCCGCTTCATCAGGCGCTGCACGCGATTCGTTCGGTGGTGAAGACGGGTGCCAATACGGTTGCGATGTTCGGTGCATACAGCATCGATCTTGCGCATGCATACAATATCGACAGCGATCTTCGTCAGAATCTTCGTGCTGGTGCGTTACTCTTTTCGCCAGATGCATCGGTGCACGCAACGGTGCGTGGCGGGCCTGCGGCAGAAGCCGGATTTGCGAGCAAAGATATTATTCTCGCTGTTGATGGAGAATCGGTAACAGATTCCACATCGCTCGCGGAAATTCTCGCGTTGTATGATCCTGGTGACGTTGCGCGATGTACGGTGTTGCGTGCTGGCCAAACAATGACGATTTCCGTGACGCTCGGCGATACATCGACCCTGGTATACTAATCATATGGCCTATCGATACGCGCAGCTTTCCCCATTGTTAAGCGGATGGGTAACCATTCTTCTTTCGGGTGTCATTGGTATGGCGCTCGCCGTTGGGTTGTCGTTTTTACGTCCGTTGGAATACAGCGCAACGACGCAGATTCTTATTACCCAAGAGCTTGGTGCAGTCGATGCGTATACCGCAAGTCGCTCTGCGGAACGCATTGCTGATGGATTGGCGAGCGCGGTGTACTACTCAACGTTCTTCGACAAAGTGATGGCATCGGGTTACGACATTGATCCAACGTATTTTTCTGACGACGCCATCACGCTTCGGGATCAGTGGGAAAAAACCGTTACCGCAGAAGTATCGCGCAGCAGTGGGTCGCTTTCGATTACAGCGTATCATCCGGATGTTCAGCAGGCAGAACAAATTGCCCAGGCTGTTGCATACGTGTTGACCACGGAAGGCTGGACGTACACGTCTGGTGGAAATATTACCGTTCAAGTTGTCGATGAGCCGTTGAATTCGCGATATCCCGTTCGTCCAAACCTTTTGATTAATGGATTCTCTGGCCTCGCACTTGGCCTTCTTGGCGGAGCGGGATACCTCTTGATTGCTGCAGAACGCACACGTCGCCGCCACCAGTTTATGCATGATGAGGATTAGTTGAACCGACCGAGCGTAATGAGCGATTCAACGGGTGGCGCCGAGGGAGGTCCCCGTACGGAGCGCAACGAGCACAGAGTGCTGATGATAGTTACCGCAAACGTTCATGTGCGAGCTGAGCACCGTAACGGGGTCCGAGGCGACAGGACCCGTTGATGAGCGAGAGAAGCGATTGTGAAGAGCGGTTATCCCCGTTCATTGTTGATAGATTCTTGACGCTTGCGTCTGCTTTTGGTTCCCTTTGCACACGAAAACCCCTTGAGGGGACCCTACGGAACGGTTGTGACGCCTCCTCCTCGTTGCAACCCGTCACCATAGGGTCTCCTAAACGGGTTTTTTGTTTTGGCGCATTTCCTTGTTTATTGTCGCCTAATATTTGACTTTTTGGCCATTTTTTGGTATGATAGTCTGTCCTTGAATAAAGGATTCCATAGGGAAATCGGCAGGGAATTGAGGTGAGTAGAGCTTTCCCATTTGAGATCAAATAGGAAGTTCTAGCGCTCTCCAGTAGTTTGGTGTCCTGGGTGTTCCCTCCAACACTCGGTCGACGCCAAACTTCTGGAGCGCGCGAAACGCCCAATTACGGCATTCGCCGCGCAGTCTCTGACCAAATCACCCTGGAGTGCCCATGTTCCGCAAGAGCCTTGTTTCCCTCGTTCTCGTCCTGATCGCGTCGTCGGCGTTTGCCGCCGACATCGACCCGGCCACGCTCGACGCGCTCGCGCGTCAGCAGGGCCAGATCCAGGATCTCCAGGCCGAGCGCGATGCGCTCGCGGCCCAGTGTGCCAAGGAATGCAAGCCCGTCCCGGCCCCCAAGAAGGCCTCGACGAAGCCCACCGCCCCCAAGGCCGCCGCCGCGCCGAAGACGCCCGTGCCGACCGTCGATCCCCGGATCGCGGAGTTGGAGGAGGAGGTGCGCTTCCTCCGCGCGCAGCTCGAGTTGCCGCCGGCGCCGATCACCGTCGTGGTTGCTCCGCCGATCGTGAACGTTGCGGCTCCGATTGTGACGATCACCCCGGTGGTCGAGAGCCACACGGAGCACACCAACACCGTCGTGGTCGAGGGCACCCGAATCCAGGTCGGCCTCATCGGCGCCGGGGTGATGGCTCCTCCGCTCCCCGGGGACGACATCGTCCTCGTCGATCGCGAGAAGGTCTTCGCCCGCATCGAGCTCGACCTCGGCAATGACAACCAGGTCGGAATTGAGGGGTTCGGTGGCTACGGTTTTACCAAGGACTCCACCGAGGCCGGTGCGATGTTCGTCTACGCACGGAACCTTGGTTTCGACGTCGACTTCGTCGCCGGCGCCGGCGTGAACTACCTCTGCGAAGAGGCGTTCAGCGGTGGTTCGCTCTGCTCGGCGTCCCGGTTCGGCCCGCAGGGGCAGATCGGGTTCGACTTCCATGCGTTCGGTCCGATCAATGCCGGAATCTACGGCGGTGGCGGGTACGACATGGTCGACGCGAGTGACGCCGGCGTCGGTGGCGTGGGGTATGGCTTCCTCTCGGCCCGGTTCTTCTGGGGCGAGCTCGGCAAGGCCACCTCGTCCGCGCCCAAGTAGTGATCCTTCGGCCCTAGTAAGTCTCATGTCGAAGTGAGACCGACGGGCCAAGGCACGGTGACCCACGCACGGTTCGGCTGGGAGGGAAGAGGTGAAAACCTCGACTCTCCCGGCCGTTCGCGACACTTATTGGAGTGAAAGGTTAAGATGGTTAAACGGTTAAGACGGTTATTCTGAGTAGGAATAACCGGGTTAACCGAGATGGTAATCCATCGATTTATCGCCTTAACCGTTCCCTTCAATCATTGACAAAACTCCAAATTCTTGCTATAGTACGTAGTCAAGATTTCACACCATTTCAACACCAGTTCTGTGCAAGCAGTGAAGCGATCCTTCACTTCTGCCACAGGCCTGGAGTACCAGGTGGCTCGTCTCATGAGAGCTGCCGGGAACCCCCTCGGCCTGTCACCACCCTCAGGAGTCTCATCATGTTCGTGTTCGCTTTTCTCGCATGCTCGACCTACGGCTCTGCCGAGGAGATCGCGGCTCAACAAGTCTCGTCCGGTGCGGTCATCATGCCGACCTCCGCCGCCCCCGTGGCGTACGGACCCGAAGGAATGATGTACCTCTACTGCGCCGCCGCCGACGAAGGGTGCTACGGGACCGCCGAGCTGAACCTGTGCGGGACGTCCCCCGACTTCCCGATCCAGTGGAAGCCCGCGCTCTGTGACGATGCCTTCGGCACCTTCACGGCGGACAGCGGCCAGATGGCCTTCGTCACTCAGATCCCGTACCCCTCGGCAGGTCGCGGCGACGCGGCCACCCCCGACGCGGTGAACGTGGCGTGGAACGAGGAAGATGGCACTGACCTCGCGGAGGAGGGCCTGGACGACGGGTGGTTCAACCTCCCGACGACGAACGGCGTCCCCTACGTGCAGATGATCAGCGACTGTGGTCACTACCACCCCAACATCGTGTGGGGCTGGGACGTGGATGGCGACGTCAGCCTTCCGGCGAACGTGGCCAGCTACGGCGAGGACTACTGCGGTTGACGATACCGGCGAGTGATCTACGGATTCTCGCCACCACGGCTGACGCCCCGGACTTGTCTGGGGCGTTTCCATTTCCAGATATTTCTCTATTCTCCATTGACATTTCTTCAATTTTCTGCTATAGTACTCAGTCAAGATTTCACAGGAATAAAAGCCAGATTGTGCAAGCAGTGAAGCGAAAACTTCACTTCTGCCACAACCTGGATCTCGCAAAGACCAGGCCTCGACCACCCTCAGGAGCAACAATGTTTTCACTCGTTCTCTCCATCGCCGCTTGCGGCGTCGATCACAGTGCCGACACCGGTTCCGAAGTCACCGCGACTGGCGGCGTGTATGGCACGCTCCCCGGCTCCGGTTCCTCCGGTTCCGGCTCGACCGACACCGCCACCGAGGACACCGGCTCGGCCGACAGCGGCGAGACCGGCGAGACCGCGGACAGCTGCGATACCGCGGACACGGCCGACAGCGGCGAGACCGGCGATAGCGACTGCACCCCCGTCACCTGGTACCGCGATGCGGACGAGGACGGGTACGGCAGTTCGACGTGGACGAGCGCGTGCGACCAGCCGACGGGCTACGTGAGCAACGATGATGACCTCGACGACAGCCTTGCGGTGGTTGGGAGCAGCCCGACCCACGTGCGGATCTGCGGCACGGTCGACATCGGCTACGAGTTCAGCTTCTGGTGGGACGACACGGAGATGTCCGAGTCCAACACCTGGCTGAGCACGACGGTCTCCTTCACCACGGCCGCGTGCGAAGACGTCGCCGACTTCCGCCCCACCCACCTGTTCGCCCTCAACGGTTACTACAAGGGCGGCGGGAGCGAGGACGAGTGGCTCGTGGGCGCGGGGAACAACTCGCACATCACCGACGTGTACGTCATGTTCGATGACGGCTCGTTCGACGAGTACACTGTGGACTCCACTGGCACCCACACCACGATCGGCTACGCCTACTTCGTGGACAACGGTGTCGGCGGTGGCAACCTGTACTTCGAGGCCGAGCCCGACTTCGAGGGGGAGAACAGCTACTAGTTCGGTTCCGCCACGTGACGGTGACTCACGCAACGAGCGGCCTCGGCCTCTTCCTTCCCTACGCGGGTTGGTCGAGCGTCCGAGGTCGTTTGCATTTGAGAACACTTTTATTTTGGCCATTTTCGGCTTGCGTCATCGCAAACTCGCTCTACGTACCGAGAAGTACGCCTCGCGAGCTTTGCTCGACGCGCACCGAAACTGACCGAAAATAAAACCGTCCTCATCCGTTGTGTATTTTCCCCAAAGTTTTCTTTACTTTTACGTGCTTTTGGACTATTATTTTTTGTCCCCTCAATGAGTGAGTGGCGCATTGCCACAACGCCCATGTGTGGGCACGACACCTTCAAATTTGAACCCTCACTGACTGACATTCACGCTCACCGATCCCAGGAGATCACCTCATGAATCGTTTCAGCTTCCGTTCCCTCGTCGCCCCGATCCTCACGATCGTCGGCGACAGCCTTCCTTCCATCCCCACCGTCGCTGTTTCTGGCGTTCTCGCCCTCGTGCTCACTGGCTGCAATCTGCCCTCGGGCGACTGCACGAAGTCGAGTGATGGCTTCTTCGGAACAGCCACGATCGTGCTCGACTGCGGCAAGGCCGATACTGGCAACACGGTGGTGGATTCCGGAGACACCGGCGACTCGGTTCCAGACTCGAACGCCGAGACCGGTGAAACGGATTCGGGTGAGATCGATGAGACCAATTCGGACACAGACACCGCTGCTCAGCCCACCGATGCGGACGGCGACGGTTTCAACACCGACGACGATTGCAACGACCACGACACGGCGATCAATCCGGATGCCACGGAGATCTGCGACGGCGTGGACAACAACTGTGACGACGTCATCGACACCGATGCGGCGGACCAGACCACGTACTACGCGGACACGGACAGCGACGGCTACGGCGACGCGACGGTGATCGTGGACGACTGTTCGGCTCCCGCCGGGTACGTCGAAGACGACACCGACTGCGACGACGCGGATGCCACCATCCATCCGTACGCGGACGAGGACTGCACGGCGATGGAAGATCTCAACTGCGACGGCTCGTTCGGCTACGCGGATGCCGACGGTGACTTGGTTCCCGCGTGCGAGGACTGCGACGACACCAACGCAAACGCCTACCCCGGTAACACGGAAGTGTGCGACGGGGTGGACAACGATTGCGAAGACACCGTCGACGAAGACGCCGCGGACGAGCTCACTTGGTACGAGGATCTCGATGGAGACACGTACGGCGATTCGGATTCCACCACCTTCGCCTGCGACGAGCCCATTGGCTACGTGGCCGACTCCGCCGACTGCGACGACGCCGCCGCCACCGTCAACCCGGGAGCCGCAGAGGTCTGCAACGACGTGGACGACGACTGCGACGGCGGTACGGACGAGGACCTCGCGGTCACCGTCTACTACACCGACGCGGACGGCGATGGGTACGGGGCGGGCAGCGGGTCCTCCGAGTGCGCCGATCCCGGCGCCGGCTACAGCACGGTCAACACCGACTGCGACGACACCAACGGGGCCATCAACCCCGCGGCGGTGGAGACGTGCGACGGCGAAGACAACGACTGTGAAGGCACCGTCGATGAAGGCGCCGTGGATGCGCTCACCTGGTTCGCGGACGGCGACAACGATGGCCACGGCAACGCTGCCATCAGCGTCTTGTCCTGCAGTGAGCCTTCCGGCTACACCGCGGACGACACCGACTGCGATGACACGGACAACGATGTCTACCCGGGCGATGCCGAGTGGTGCGATGGCAAGGACAACGACTGCGACGGCGTCATCGATATCAACGACGGCGACGGCGACGGCGTCGATGCCTGTAGCGGGGACTGCGACGACGGCGACGCCGCCGAATTCCCCGGGAACCCCGAAGTTTGCGACGGCCTCGACAACGACTGCGACGGCGGCGTGGATGACGGTCTGACCGGAACCTACTACCGCGACAGCGACGGCGACACGTACGGCGACCCGTCGGTGTCCACCACCGCGTGCAGCGCTCCGAGCGGGTACGTGTCCAACAACACCGACTGCGACGACGGCGACTCCGGAATCAACCCCGGGGGAACCGAAGTCGTGGGCAACGGCGTGGACGACGACTGCAGCGGAACGGAGCTGGTCTTCACGACCGACTTCGGGATGTCCACCGGCGTGTGCCGTCTCGACGGCGCATACACCTCGACGGGTGCCGCCGTCCGTCAGGCCGGCGGGTGCTACATCTGGGTAGAAGGGTACGGGAGCCTCACGGCTCCTGCGGTGTCCGTGGATATCGACGTCGCGGGCCTCACGGCTGGCGATGAGTACATCTTCTCCTGGGACGTCGGGAACGCGAGCGCGTCCACCACCACGTTCGTCGGCGCGTTCACCGGCTCGTCCATCGAGTCGCTGTCCCTCGGGACGGGAACCTCCGGCGTGCTGGAGGACATCGTGACTGTCGGGTCCACCACCGTGACCGCCAGCATCTGGCACACGGGGACGAACGACTACGACGGATACCTGACCGGGTTCACCGTCGAACGGTAGTGAGGGTTCGTCACCTCGGGCCGGCGTACGCAGCGCCAGCCAACGAAGCTCTCGATCACCGCAAGGTGATCGGGGGCTTCTTCGTTTCCGATGGTATACTTTCTGTATGATTCCCGATTTTCGTTCGTTGTATCGTGCGTCGGAAGAGCATGCGCGTCTTGCGTTCTTCGGATTTACTGCGCTTCTTGCACTTGGTTTTCTCGGGACGGTATTCTTTTCGTCTACGCTTGTTGTTGCGGCTGTCGTCGTGATCATTGGCATCGCCTTTACGTTTGCACGGCCGACGTGGACGCTGGCTGCCTTTGCCGTGTATCTCCCATTTGAGCCGTTTTTGTTGAAATGGGTTCCGGACGATGTGTACGTGTTTGCACGCTATGGTTCCGAGCTTATCGTGTATTTGCTCCTTGCGGTTGTTGTGTGGCGAATGATCACCGGATCGATTACGTTCAAGCGTACGCCGCTCGATGTTGCCTTTTGTGTCGTGATTTTTCTTGCACTCGTTTCTGTTGCGATTAACGCTCTTTCGCCGTGGGTTGCACTTCTTGGCCTTCGGCAAATTTTCCGATTCGTCTTACTGTTTTTTATCGTCGTGTACCTCTCGCCGTCAAAAGAACTTCTTCGAAAATTGCTGGTCGCAATGTTTGTTATCGTCACCATTCAGGCAGCGCTCGGATACGCTCAGCGTTTGCTTGGCGAGCCAATCGATACATTCCTTCTTCCGTCTGCACAGCGTACGCTTGGAAGCTTGCAGCTCACGTCCGGTACTACGCAATTTTGGGATCCTGGTCAGCGCGTGTTCGGTACGCTTGGCCGATATGATCAGTTAGGAACATTCATGGCGTTCTTCCTGATTCTTTTGGTAGCGTTTTTGTACGAACGCGCTCTTGCGAAACATGAGGAGCTTCCGGCGTGGTTCATCTTACTTTTTTCTGTTCCTGTTGTGGGATTAGCGTACTCGCGCTCTGCGTGGTTTGGTTTTGCGCTCGCATTCTTTTTTATCGCCCTTGTTGTAAAGCGCGACAAGCGTGTTCTTGCGGCAACGCTCATTGGTGCATCGCTGGTTGGCGGATATCTTTCCATTTCTGGACTTGTCGTGAATCAACTTATTGATTCTTCAAGCCAAACATTGAGCGAGCGGTTTTTTGAGGCGTTTTCTTACGCGCGATGGCAGGGTGAATATTTCGGGCTCGGTCGTGTGTATTGGATGGCGCAAACCGTGTGGACTGTGGTGCCGTCGTCGCCGTTGTTCGGCCATGGCCCAGGAACATTCGGCGGTGGAGCGGTTGCGGCGCTTGGGAATACCGATGTGTATGACCGGCTCGGCTTGCCGTTTGGTGTGTATGGAACGGAGGGCTACATCGACAACAATTGGTTTAGCATGTGGGGTGAACTTGGTACATTGGGGCTTGGCGCGTATCTCGTGATGTACGTGACGTTGTTCTTGGTGTGCTTACGGGTGTACCGCGAATCGAAGGATCCCGAGGTACGCGCGTTTGCCCTTGGTGTAGCCGGAGCAATGCTCGCGGTTGCGGTGAACGCATTTCTTGCGACATTTTTGGAAGCGCGAACGCTCGCTCCGTATCTGTGGATTATGGGCGGCTCTGTGGTTGCGTTCGGAAAGAAGGAGGAGATTCTATGAGAATTGTTCACGTCCATAAATATTTTCACTCTCGCGACGGCGCAAGTCGGTACGAGCGTGGGTTGATGCGTTTGCAGGAGGAGGCGGGGAACGCTGTTGCGCCATTTGCGATGCACGACGACCGAAATGAACCAACGCCGTGGAGCGAATATTTTGTTTCCAATCTTGAGACGAAGCGTGCGGTGATTGGTCTGAGTGCGTTCCGACAAGCCGCGAGAGCATTGTGGTCCAGGGAGGCGGAAAAGAAATTTGATCGCATGCTTGAGGTGTTTCGCCCCGACGTCATCCACGTTCACAACATTTATACGCATCTTTCGCCGTCGGTGCTTGCGGTTGCCAAGCGAAGAAAAATTCCCGTCGTCATGACCGTGCACGACTATGCATTGATGAGTGCGAATTATTCGTTGTGGGACGAGTCCAATATGCGGTCGATGGATCTGAACGACATCGGTATTCTTGCTACAGCGCGAACGAAATTCATGAAAGGATCGTTTCTCGCAACACTCGTGCTTGAGATGATCTTGAAAATTCATCATGCATTCAAATGCTACGATTCTGCGATTTCGCACTACACGACGTATTCCAACTTTGTTCGCGATGTGATGGTGCGCTCGGGAATTCCCGCAGAGAAGATTGCTGTGCTCCATGCGTTCGCGGAGCCGTTGATGCATCCGGACATATCGATACCCGCAAAGGCGAAGGAACCTTTCGTGCTCTTCGCTGGCCGTCTCGAATCGTACAAGGGTGTTCATGTTCTCCTTGAGGCGTTGCGATATTTGCCATCGACGACGCGCATAAAGATTGTGGGTGTGGGGCCTGATGAGGATCGATTGAAAATTATGATCGGGAAGGACCATCGAGTTGAATTCCTTGGTTTTGTTCCGGGGGCTGACCTCTGGAAGATGATGGCGCAGGCGGCTGTTGTGGTTGTTCCCTCCATTTGGAACGAGCCGTACGGGCTTGTCGCGCTTGAGGCGATGTGCCAAGGCACGTCGATTATTGTTGCGAAGAGCGGGGGACTGCCGGAGATTGTGGGGGAGTCGGAAGCAGGAATCGTGGTGTCGGCGGGCGATCCGAGGGCGTTGGCACGAGCCATAGAACGAATACTTGATGATCCCGATCGTGCAAAGGTCATGGGAAGGGCGGCATATGAGCGTGCGCGGGCTATTGGGAATCCACAGGAGCACCTTGCAAAGATCATGGAGATATACTCACGGTGTGGATAAGACCAGAATCCTATTATAAATATCGCTAATACTAGCGATATTTTATTTGTATTTCCCGAAGGCGCTTCGTTGACCAAATGGCTAAAAACTGATAGGCTACTCGGTCTTATGAAAATTGCCATGATTGGACAGAAAGGGATTCCGGCACAGTTTGGCGGCGTGGAAACCCACGTCGTCGAGCTTGCAACTCGCCTTGCGCGCCTTGGCCATACGGTCACGGTGTATGGCCGTACGTGGTACGTCCCAAAGCGGACGGACCGGGTAAACGGAATTCGCGTGGTTCGCACGCCAAGCATCCGCACGAAGCACCTTGATACTATTACGGCGTCGTTTTTTGCCGTGCTTCATGCAACGATGTTCGTCCGTCCAGACGTCTATCATTTTCACGGCGTTGGCCCCTCGCTCTTGGCGTGGATTCCTCGAATCTTTGCACCTCGGGCAACAGTGGTCACCACGTTCCACTCTATCGACCGTACTCACGAAAAGTGGGGAGCGTTCTCTCGCCTTGCTCTTCGGCTTGGTGAACGCGCATCGTTTGCATTCGCCGACGAAACCATTGCTGTGAGCAAGACGCTCGCCAAGTATGGTGAGCGTGAATATGGCCGCCGTGCAACATATATTCCAAATGGCATCACGCCGGTTCACACTTCCGTCGAGCCATTGCTCTTGTCGCCATTCGGTTTGGAACCGTTTCATTACGTCGCGATGATCGCACGTTTGGTTCCGCATAAGGGAGCGCACACACTCATCGCTGCATGGCAGATGGCACATAAACGCCAGCCTGATGTCATGAAAGGCATCAAGCTTGCTATTGTTGGCGGAAGTGCGTTCACCGATGCATATGTCCGTAAACTTCATGCCATGGCATCGCATGATGATTCTATTGTCTTCACTGGTTTTCAACGCGGCGATACATTGACTGCGTTGTTCTCTGGCGCGCGATTTATGGTGCATCCTTCCACTAGCGAGGGATTGCCAATCGCGGTGCTTGAAGAAATGAGCCACGGTAAAGCGGTTATCGCTGCAGATATTCCAGAAACCATGGAAGTTGTTGGCGAATACGGCGTGCCGTTCTCCCAGGGCGATATCACCACGCTCGCAGACTGCATCATCGATCTTGCAAAGGATCCAATGCAGGCTGCGGCAATCGGACATGCTGCGCGAACGTTCGTGGAAGACGAATATCATTGGGACGACATTGCGCAGGAAACTGCCGCGCTCTATCGTCGTCGTGCGATGGTTCGTCAAGGAGTATTCGCTGTTCGATAAAAACAGGACTTCCTCATTTGGCCGATTTTGGGCTTGCGCCATCGGAAACTTCTTCAACGTACCAAGAAGTACGTCTCGGAAGCTTTCCTCGCCGCGCACCCAAACTCGTCACAAATGAGAAACTCCTGGTCGTTACATAAAACCGAGTCTGAAAAGACTCGGTTTTGTGTTGGAGAGGGGGCCTGAACTGAATCTTGAAAATGGTTGTGACGGGAAGTTGGCGACGACGAACTGGAGTCATCGCCGAGATCGGCATGTGTGTTTTTCGATAAGACCGATGTTAGGTAAATATAAGATTTCACTCATCGATTCATTGAGCTTTTCGCAGATAAGATGTTAGGTCCACACCCATTCAAAGATTCACGTCAGATCGTAGTACTTCTTTCACGATTCGCTTACTTACAAAATCCGGTATGCGGCCGACGATGTGTTTTGATCGGAGGAATGGAATGTGCGCGATGCTGGCGTGGCCGGCAAAGAGGGTTGGGAGAATCTCGGATTCACCGAACGCGTCGATCGTCTGGCGGACTTGGATCAGACCTGATCGATAGAGATGATCGCGACGAAAGCCGAGGCCGGCGGTGTTCGGATGATGAATACCGCGAGACACACGAAGCATGAGCCGCCATGCGGTATCGAATGCCTCCTCATCGGCGTGATTAATGTTGAGCGCGATGTTGAGTTTGCGGCGTGCGTCGCGGATGATTTCAAAAGCCGATCGGAAATCCGCTTCCTTCGAAAGTGCAGCAGCCCAAGCATCCCAGAACCCAGGGTCCATGGATTCTTCGGTTTTGAGTTTTTGTTGCATCGCGACGGCGAGGCCTTCGTCGGTGGCGATATATCCGGCTAATCCCCGGCCAAGCAGGAGTATCGGCGATGTCATGCCGTTCGCTGTTCGCAACGCGTGAACCTCGATTTCGTGAGTGAGCAATCGTGCGGCACGAGCTCTGGACGCAAGAAAGTTTTTTGGGATCTTCACCGTTGGTGCGCGGTCGAGCGAATCGCCGCGTGAAACGGAAACGCTTGGTCGATTGATGAACCGTGTTGTCCAATCGGTCATGCCGTAATGATCAAGCGTCGCGCGGACCATGCGCTCGAATATGACGGTATCCACTCGGTCTTGATGGGTATGGAGTTCGTGCGATCGTGCCAAGAGGGTTGTGAATTCATCGGCGAGCTCGGCGCCCGTTTGGACGCATGGTCCGAAGAGATGATCTGCGAGTGCGGAAACTGCGGTGTCGTCTTTCCGTTTCATTGCACTAACAATCTGCGCACGGGTTGTGAGCTCGGCAAGTTTCTCGAGATAGAGTGCGCGAATATCTTCGGAGGCTGGAATCGAGGCGATGCGATCATGAACGGATCGGAGCGCGGTGAGATATGCGACGTCATCAAAACGATCGAGACGGTGATATATGAACGTTGGTGTTGTGCGATCGGCGACGAATTGGTTTCGTGCAACTCGGGCGGCTGCGCGATTTTGACGAACAAGGTTTGCAAACGGAAATGCTGGGAGGGTTTGGAACGTCTTAAACAATGGGGCGTCGAGCGGCTCCATATCTAGGTACGTTCTGTGGGGATCTTCCACTTGTCTACAAACTGGCCGATACCGTCTTTGGCGAGCTTGTGGCGAACGGTTGTAGTCTTGTCAGCCCAGTCTAAAAGGGAGGCGAGATCGATCTTGTATCGATTTTGAACCACAATACACTCCACCGCTTTGTCGGTAATTGCTCGGCGGATCGTTCGTTGGCTCACCCCGAAGAACTTCGCGGCTTCGGAAACGGAGAGTCGGATGGAAGTGTCTTCCATAGGGTGTAATGATCCTGAATCTTTTACGTCTTTTGCGAACCTTAGCCAAATTTCTTCTCCAGGAGGCCTGAAGGCTACCCTATACCCTTGAGATTATATACTTTTCTTCAAAATCCTGCTAAGGTTCGTGCTAATTTTGGCACTGTAATACTTTGTCGCGTCTTGCGTCTTAATACATGTCAACACTTCGGGAAAAATTTCTTGCCTTCCGCGTGTACCGCCATCAGGACAGCGTGGCGTACGGCGAAATCTACGACATGTTCGCGGACCGCATCCGACGCTTTCTGGCGTTTAAGCTTCCGCGAAACGAAGACGCGGATGAGCTTACTGGAGAAGTCTTTCTCCGAGGGTGGGAATACATGACGAGTAGCGCCGTGAATAACCTCAACGCATTCTTCTTCCGCATTGCTCGAAACTTGGTGGCCGACTTCTATCGGAAGTATAAGGTTACCGAGGAGCTCGATGCGGCATCAGAAAAGGCGAGCGGCGTATCTGTTTCGGAAGAAGTCGCCACGAAGATCGAAAGCGATGAGCTCATCGAATCGCTTCGAGGGATAAAGGATGAATATCGCGAAGTTCTGGTCATGCGTTACTTGAGTGAAATGGAAGTGGGGGAGATTGCGTCTGCTTTAGAGAAGACGTCCAACAGCGTTCGTGTGCTCCTGCACCGGGCAAAAAAAGCGTTACAAGAAAAGATGAAAATAGATTGACTTTTAGGACTTTCACATTTGAGGCTAGTTTCGATGAAGATCGAGGAAAGCTCGCGAGGCGTACTTATGTGTACGTTGAGCGAGTTTCCGATGATCTGAGTCGAAAATAGACCAAATGGGGAAGTCATAAATTATGAACAAGATCGCCGCACAACTCCGCGCCGCAAAAAATCGACCAGCTGCTGGTGGATTTTCTGTTGACGCGCAGGCTGCGGCAAAACGATCATTGATGCTTGCGATTGGTGCGGACGTTTCAGTGCCATCGATCGAACCGGCAGTACATTTGAAAACACGCTATATCCTTTGGTTGTCGCAATCTTTCATTTCACGTCCGGTCGCGATCGGTGTTGCGGGAATTGTTCTTTCGGTGAGCGGTTTGATGACCACGGTGAATGCGGCACAGCAGAGCTTGCCTGGCGACGCGTTGTATACGGTGAAGCTGATTAACGAGCGCGCGCAGCTTCAGCTTGCATCGCTCGACCGTAAGGCGGTGCTTCACACAGAGTTCGCTGAGACGCGTCTGAAGGAAGTTGCGAAGTTGCAGTCGGACACATCGGGTCGCGATACGAATCTTGTTGCACAAACTATCGATGCCTACACGCAAGAAGTCGCGTCGGCGAATCAAAATCTTCGTGAACTTCAGGCGTCCGGCAACGCAACAACTGTTGCGACGGCGAGCGAGGTACAGCAGAACCTTGTCGCGCTCGATTCCACTATCACGAATTCTGTCGGTCCGGCTGCATCGTCAGCAGAGTCGGCTGCGGTTACATCGGCTCAAACCACAACGCAGGTCGCTCAAGACGACAGTGTTACGGTCGCGGTCGAGGCGCACAACGACGCGAATTCTGAACGATCTACGCGAGAGTTAAACGACATGTTCCTTCGTCAGTTTGCAGCGATCGGTACACGAAAAACATTCGACATACATCGTATCGCGGTGATTCGTGCATCGCTTCAGGCTCATGCGGATCTCCTCGGTGCGTCGGGAATGATGACGGAGACTGATCTTCGTCGCCTTGAGCGAAGCATCAATATCGCTGTTGCGGATGTTGCTCCGGCGATGGACACCTTTGCGATGGGTGGATATCGATCCGCATTCGACGTATTGAAGCATGCAGACACGGTGCTCAGGGGTATTGAGGCGACGCTCGCTGATGCGGAGACCGCTATCACTGCCGCGCTCATGCAAGCTCCGCCACCGGCTCCAGTCACCGATCCACAGTCCGCCGTTCCAGTGTCTGATCCTCTAGTACAATAGGCCCCATCGTTCATATCGCATTTCCTTCAGCGCCGATCTCGTCCGGAGATCGGTGCACAAGGGATTGTGAAGACACAATTCCCGCACCCCGATATGCATTGTAGGAGAGCCCGCTCTCTTAAAGGTCGAGACCGCACGGTCATGTATATCGGTAATCTTCTTCCCTATTTTGGGAAAAAAAGACTTCAGAAATTATGACAAACGTTCTTCAAACTGGGAAACGTGCGTTGTCTGTAGCAGTCGCTGCAGCAACCATGCTCTTCTCTGTCGGTGCTGGCCTTTTGCAGCCTTCGGTTGCAGCAGCAGCATCTGCTGGAGACCTCATCAAGGGCACCTCGCTCTCGACGGTCTACTACTACGGTTACGACGGGATGCGCTACACGTTCCCGAACGAAAAGACATACATGACGTGGTACTCGGATTTCTCCGGAGTTTCCACGATCTCTGACAGTGCGCTTGCGGATCTTTCTCTCGCAGGCAATGTCGTATACCGCCCAGGTTCGTACTGGATCAAGGTTCAGTCCGACGACAAGGTGTACGCAGTGTCCACGGATGGAAGCATCCACTGGATTGAATCTGAGACTGTTGCATCGAACTACGCTGGTTCCTCATGGGCTAGCCGCGTTCAGGACGTTCCAGATGTCTTCTTCACAGACTACACCGTTGGTTCTTCGCTCATGACGGCAACCGCATTTGACGGCATGTTGTACATGGATGGCGGAAGCTACTACCTTTCTTGGAACGGTGCAAAGCGAATGGTCAGCTCTGCTGGTCGTTCGGCAAACGGTCTCCAGGCTGGATTCTTCCTTTCTGGTACCGGAATCGATGACAGCGACCTCGTTGCTGGCGACGATATCACTTCTGAAGTTAGCTCCGTTGTGGATGCTGCTCAGACCGTTTCCTCCGATGTTACTGCAACTGGCAGCGTGAGCGTTTCGCTCGCATCTTCCACTGCAGCTTCGACATCAATCCCAGATGCTGCATCTGGCGTGAATGTTGCAACGTTCAAGATGACAGCTGGTTCTTCAGCTGCTTCAGTTGACGTGATGAAAGTCTCTTTGATGGGTCTTTCTGCAACTTCGCACTTCACATCAAGTGGCGTGTACCTTTACGAAGGTAACGTTCGTTTGACTGATGGAAAGAGCTTCAACTCTTCTACACGTCAGGCAACCTTCGGCTCCCTTGGTCTCGAGTTCGCAGCAGGCGAAACTCGTTACATCTCGGTGCTCGTGGATATGCTTGATGGATCAACGACTTCAACCTTCTCGGTTGGAATTGAAGGTTCTTCAGACGTGGAAGCAGGAGGATCGGTCTCTGGCTCGTTCCCAATTTCTGGAAACACCATGAGCATCGTCGACTCCGCGGTTGGTGGCGTAACGATCATCGATACTGGATCCCTCTCGAACCCAGTCATCGGTGAACAGAACGCAACCATCAGCAAGTTCAAGTTGACGGCATCTTCAGTAGAAGATGTCACTCTTGAGCACATCACATTGAAAATTGATGACGAATCCGATCACAGCGACTTCCAGCTCTACCAGGGAACTACATGGTTGGCTGAAGGTTCGAGCATCGATAACAAGCTCGTGATGTTTGATCTTGGTTCAAACGCATTCTCTATCGAAAAGGGATCTGATCGCACCTTCACGGTGACGGCAGACATCGGTGGAAACGCAGCTGACACCATCACAACTCACTTGGACAACGCTGCAGACCTTTACGTGACTGGTGACGATTTCGGTTTCGGCGTCTCTGTGACTGACGCTGATTTCGACACCGCCGCAGAAGGTTCTACGGTAACAATTCAGGGCGGTGACTTGACGGCTTCTTTCAGCGGTCCTTCCGCTTCAGACGTCAGCAACACCACTCAGAACTTCTCTCTCTTTGAGGGAACATTGGTCGCAGAACGTGCAATGACCATCACTGCAATGCCAATGATCTTGACCATGGTCGAGACAAGCGGCGGAAATGACAGCACGCTTGAGCATGATCCAATTTCGGACATCCGAATTGTGAATGCTGACACCGGTGCATTGTTGATGGGTCCTATCGACCTTTCTGAGACTGCAGACGGAGACTTGTCTGCAGACCTCGCATTCACCGATGACTTCGACATGGATGCTGGTGAAACCTTGAACTTCAAGGTTACTGCAGACATGGAGAGCACTGCAGACGCAACAGATACCTTCACCATAACCATGGATCTTACTTCCGGATTGGCGGCAGAAGACATGGATGGCGATGCGATCACGAGCGTGATCCCAACAGCAAGCTTGGCGGGTAACGCACAGACTGTTGTCGCATCTGGCTTGACTGTTTCGTTGGCTTCAACCCCAACAGGCACCAAGACATACGTTCGTGGTACTTCCGATGTGGTGTTCGCTTCCTTCAACTTTGCAGCAGCAAACGGCGGCGCAATTGAAGTAACCGACTTCAGCCCATCGATCTACGTCGACCACAACGCAGGAGGAACATTCGCTGCAGGACAGGAGAGCACCACGCTTTCTACTGAGCGCATTACTTCTTGCTCGTTGTACGATGGAAGCACATTGGTTTCCGGACCAGAATCGATTGCATCCGCAACGACTGGAAAGGTGAACTTCAACGACTTCTCGTACTCAGTTTCTGCAGGAACCACCGAAACATTGAGCGTGCTCTGTAACTTGGCGAACATCGACCCAAGCACAGCTGACTACTTTGCGGCAACAGTCGTTGCAACATCGGATGTCACAGCATTGGACTCAGAAGGTGACTCCGCAACTGTGACTGGTTCGAGCATCAACACGACGCCAACGGTCATCATCAACGTGACGAACTCTGGTTCGCTCGCGGTGACCGCGGCATCTGACACCCCTTCTGCAGACTTCGTATTGTCTGGTTCTTCCAGCAACACTGTCTCGAAGTTCCGCTTCGACGCAACAAGCGAAGCATTCGTTGTCGATCGTTTGACGATCGAAGAGCAGCAGGCTGCCGCAGATACTGGTTCTGCAAACTCCACAGCGTACTCGAATAACGTGTCGCTCGTGACGGTTTCGTACCCAGATTCTACTGGCGCAACTCAGACTGCGACTGGTGCACTTACCAACAACGGTCTCACCTTGAACGGTCTTACCTTCTACGTTGCTAAGGATAGCCACGCTGAAGTGACCGTGAAGATCGACGTCCCAAGCACGGATCGCTCTGGCGGTTCGGCAACGTCGAACGAGCGCATTCGTATGGTTCTCGACGACGGCACTGGTGAACTCCGCGCAGTGGGTCAGGGCTCTGGCCAGACACTCGCTGATAGCGCAGTAACCACTGTTGACACCGCTGGAACCACCATGAACAAGTTCGTGGTTCGCGAAACCAAGCCAACCATCGCCTTGAACTCTGTGTCCCCATCGGGAAGCAACAAGACTCCAGGCAACCAGGAAACGCTTCGTTTCAACGTGACCGCAGCATCTGGTGAGGATGTCATTCTCAAGAACGTCGTCTTCTCATTCAGCGCTTCGGACAACGGAGGCCCAACACTTTGGGACAACTGTGACACCGACGTGACTGACGGATCGGAAATCCTCGCTTCTGGCGCAGACTTCCACATCTACAACATGAACAAGGAAGGCACCGCAACCGCATTGGACGCAGCAAACGACTTCACCATCTTGAAGTCGACCGGCGCAGTGTGTGACGGAACGGATGCTGACGTTGCATTCATCAAGTTGTCGCTTACCACCGCGGAAGTTATTCCAGCTGGATCTACATATGCATACGCGTTGTACTTCAACTCGGATAGTGCTTCTTCGGTGAACAACGACTCCGTACAGATCGGTCTCGCATCGGATCCAATCACGGCCAGCTACATCGAAGTTGCTAACGCAACCAACGAAACAGCGATCGCGATCGCCGATACAACCATCGACGTTGACACTGGCGCAACCTACAATGTTGGCGATGTCATCGCGTACGACGAAACTGATGGCGACGGCGGAGCCGCTCCATCGTCTTCTGAGCGCATCCTCGTGACGGGCATCTCGTCGAACACCCTTACGGTTGTTCGCGGATACCTTGGAACGACTCCTGTGGCTTACGCATCGTTGAGCAACACTGCCGACGATATGTACCGCCTCCCAGGTGCAATGCTCTGGCAGGATGACGGTTCCACTGCTATTACTACCTCTAACCAGGAGTACTACGGTGCACACCTCGTCGATAGCCTTCCAATCACTGGAAACAGCATCTCGTTCTAACGAACGCGTGCGTTTTACAGCAATTGGTTAGGAACCAAGCCCCCGCAGCAATGCGGGGGTTTTGGTTGCTCACTTTGGTGAATTCCGATATTCTTCTTCTCATATGATGAACCGTTTTACTCGGAAGCAGGTGGTTCTTGGCGTATCTATTCTCGTGGTGCTGCTTGTTGCTGGATACGTTTTTTGGCAAAAGGAGGGCAGAAAGCTGGTTGATCCGTACTACGGACTTGTAACGTCGATTGATGTGCAGATGGAGGATTCAACTCGTGTGTTGCTCCAGCAGCGTTTGGCCACCGCACAGGCGTCGTTGTCGTCGCAGATCTCGTCTGGTGCTGATGTCGATAAACAGCTCTATCTCGTCATTGCCGAGAACGAGAAAATGCTCGGCGATTTGGTTGCATCACGAAAAATGTACGAAACATATCTTGATGTAATGCCAACATCGTACGTCGCGTGGAATTCGTATGCAGTGCTCTTGGAGATGATGAAGGATTATCCAATGGCAGAAACAGGATACAAGAAGTCGCTCGAACTTTTGAAGACGGAAGAATACTATCGAGACTACGTTGAATTCCTCAAGCTGCATTATCCAGATCGTCGCGACGACGTGAAGGTGTTGCTAGACGACGCGTATAAGAACTTGCTTCAAACGCCGTGGACCATGACTGCGCTTGGTGATTGGTTTTTCGAGACTGGGGATTGCGATCAAGGCAAGGCGCATTACGATGTCGCAATATCCATTACATCGCAGGACACCGCAACATTAAAGCAGGATCAGCAAGAAAAACTCGCCACGTGCGAAGCGCCTCGATAAATAGGAAAGAACGGTGTCTGTGGGTACCGTTCTTTTGTTTCCAAACTGCGCGTGGGATAATCGCACTACTCTATGCGATATCGCTTTTTTTCGCGTGCCATTATTGCTGCAGCTTCCGCTGCGCTTATCCCATCGCTCGTTCTTGCGCAAACACCCAATGATCCTCGGTATGCGGAACAGCAGTGGTACCTGGACGCCATTCACGCCCCAGCAGCGTGGGATGTAACAACAGGATCATCTTCGGTCATCGTCGCGGTGCTTGATACCGGGCTCGATCTCACGCATGAAGATATCGCCGACAATCTTTGGGTAAACACCAAAGAAATTTTCGGCAACGATATCGACGACGACGCAAATGGTTTTGTGGACGACGTGAACGGCTGGGACTTTATTGACGGCGATAACGACCCTTCGCCGAGTCCTGTGGCAGGATCATCGGAGGACGCAATCTCGCACGGAACGCTTATCGCTGGAGAAATTGGCGCAGTTGGCGACAATCATCTTGGTATTTCTGGCGTGAATTGGTCGGTGAAAATTATGCCGGTGCGCATGTTGGATGATCAGGGTGGTGGAACGGAGTACGACGCCGCGAATGCTATTCGATACGCCGTACGAAATGGTGCGAAGGTGATTAACTTGAGCTTTGCAGGGAATGAGGCACACGCAGCCCTGCAGAGTGCGGTAAAAGATGCGTTTACGAAAGGTGTGGTGATTGTTGCAGCAATGGGGAACGACGCTCGCGACACGAACGCGAATCCTGTGTATCCAGCGTGTCTGCGAACAACGGATGAGGATTGGGTGATTGGCGTTACCGCGATTGATGAGACGGATCGCGGCGCGTCGTTTACGAACTACGGAACGATTTGTGCCGACGTTGCCGCGCCAGGAACGAACGTGTATGGATTGGCGTATCACAACGTCAGTGCAGGGTACGCGGATCTCTATCAGGGGGGATGGAGCGGAACATCGATGGCATCGCCGCTTGTTGCCGGTGCGGCGGCATTACTTTTCTCTCGATTCCCAAGTCTTTCCGCGGCCAACGTACGGAATATTCTGAAGCTTTCGGTGGATCCGGTGAATATTACTGGATTTACCTCCGGTCAACTTGGTGCGGGTCGCCTGAACATCGATCGTGCGCTTGCGATGGCGTCCTCATATGCTCCGGCGGTCACCGTTGATACATCAGCTCCTACGGCGTCCGAACCATCGACTACAGGATCTGAACCCGCAAAATCCGACGTCGCAACGGGATCTGATGATGTACTGCGGTATTCGTTCGCTGTTTTTGGTGCGCCGTCTGGCGTTGCGCCGGAAGTTGACGTTCGGCGAGCGGATGGGTCGGAATATGCAAGATTTGCTGCATACTCTAGCAATTTCCGTGGGGGAGTCCATGTCGCAACGATCAATAATGATCACGATGGAATTCCAGAAATTGTCACCGGGGCCGGGGAGTCCGGCGGCCCGCATGTTCGAGTCTTTAAAGCCTTTGGATCAGTAGACCATGAATTTTTTGCCTACGACAAAGCATCGAGTCACGGCGTTTCCGTTGCAGTTGGAGATATCAATGGCGACGGCGAAGACGACATCGTTACCGCTGTGGGAGAGGGCGTGAGCCAGGATATTGTTACGTGGAGTGAAGGTGGGGAAGAGATTTTCCGATTCCCAGCGTCGGTGTTTCCTGTGGCCTCGGCGCTTTCTGTTTCAACCGCCGATATCGATGAGGATCCTGCGGACGAAGTTGTGGTCAGCGGTCTTATCGATGGCGTCATTCATGTCGCCGTTTACGACAACGATGGAAGATATCTTGTGGACTTTGTTCCATTCCCGAGCGCGGCCGCGGTCAGTGTATCGGCAGGCGATCGCGACGGCAATCTTATCGACGACATCTTTGTGAGCAACTTGTCTTCGGGCAACACGGTGAATGTTGTGCGAACGATCGGTTCGCTTGTTGGAGTGTTCACGCTTCAGGACCAGGCGCCTTCTGGAACGGCAACAGTCGGCACGGATCTCGATCTTGATGGCTGGGATGATATGATGACGATGGAAAACGTTGATGCTGGCTTAGTCACGCTAACGGTATCTGACGGGAAAACCGTTCTTGGGTCGTGGCATGCGCCAACATTTGGGTCAACTTCCGGCGCGTTCTTTGCGGGATGGTAGCCTCTTACTTTCTTCTATGTCGCTCGAACAAAAAACATCAGTAGTCACGGGAGGTGCGGGATTCATTGGTTCATTTTTGTGTGAGGCATTGTTGCGAGAAGGGAACCGGGTGATTTGTATCGATAACTTTTCCACCGGGCATGTTCGAAATATTGAAGGACTTCTTCGGAATCCTGATTTTCAGTTTCTGCGCATCGATGTGAATGACGCGTTCGATCTTGGATCGTTTGCCGAGCTTGAACCGTTTAAGGTGAAGTTTATCGGTGTGCATGAGATCTATCACCTTGCGATGCCAACAATTTCTAAAGGATTTGAAGAGTTCCGTATTCCAACGCTCCTTACGAATAGCGTTGGTACACGAAACATGCTCGATATTGCTGTAAAATATAAGGCGAAGTTTTTGCTTGCGTCGAGCGCGGTGATTTACGGAAATCGCATCGCCGACACCAAACTGTTCAACGAAGACTACCTCGGAATCGTGAACCACCTTACACCGCGTGCTGCGTATAACGAAGGGAAGCGATTTGCGGAAACCATGGTGACGACGTACGCAAGTGTTCATCACTTGGATGCAAAGATCGCGCGAATCTTCCGGACGTTTGGCCCACGAATGCCATTGTTCCAGGGGCACCAAATTCCAGATTTTGTGCTTTCTGCGCTCGACAATAAGCCGCTCGCTATTTCCGGTGACGAATCGACGACGACGGCGTTGATTTATGTGTCCGATGTTGTGGATGCGTTGATTCGATTAATGCGCGCTGAACCAAGTGTTGGTCCGGTGAATATCGGAAGCGATGTTGAGCTGCCAATGCGCGACGTTGCATCCAGCATTATTAAGCTTGCTGAAAGTACATCGGAAGTGGTGTACGAACCTGCTCCACCGTTTTTGACGCAGATGGGCCTTCCGGATCTTACGAAAGCTCGGAATCAGCTCAGCTGGATCCCTCTGGTCCGTTTAGAGGACGGTTTGGCAAAAACAATTGACTACGTTCGTGCGAATAAGCTTCTCTTGACGAACGGGGACTAGGCCGCCACTATAGGCTAAAAGTAATGAATTATGCGTATTGTCGCCGTGGTTCCAGCGTATAACGAAGGGAAGAGAGTCGTCGCGGCAATCGCTGATGCGAAACAGTTTGTTGATCACGTCGTCGTCGTTGACGATTGTTCGAGTGACGATACTGGTGCTGCAGCAAAAAGCGCTGGAGCGATTGTTCTTCGCCATATCATCAACCGCGGGCAAGGCGCGGCATTACAGACGGGAACAGACTACGCAATCAAAACACTCATCGCGGACGTTGTCGTTCATTTTGACGCGGATGGTCAGATGCGTGGCGACGAAATTCCGATGATGATCGCACCAATTGCAAGCGGCGAAGCAGACATCGTTCTCGGCTCGCGCTTCCTCGGCAAGCAGGCGCTCAATATGCCAATGATGCGCAAGGTGATGATCCGTTTTGGAACGTTGTTTACTATTTTGCTTTCTGGAATTCGTGTTACCGATACGCACAATGGTTTCCGTGCGCTTTCACGCAAAGCGGCAATAGAGATGCGCATTACACTCGACCGCATGGCGCATGCGTCGGAAATTCTCGACCTCGTCAAAACAAAACGTTTGCGATATGTGGAGCGTCCGGTAACGATTTCGTACTCCGCGGAAACGCTGCAGAAGGGCCAGTCCACGGTGAAGGCGATGCTTACCGCGAAGGACATCATTAAGAAAAAAATTGTTGGCTAATATGGTGTTTAAGATTTTTTTGATCGTGTTCTCGTTGTACGCCATTGCTCGTGCAAAGAAGCAGTACGAAAAGCGTGAGGCCTCGTGGTACTGGGCGGTGGTGTGGTCGTTCATGTGGGTGGTGGTGATTGCGGTTGCGCTCATGCCGCAGGCAACGGATGCGGTGGCTGCATTTGCTGGTGTTGGTCGTGGCGCAGATTTGTTGGTGTATCTTGCGGTGATTTTCTTGTTGTACGCAACCTATCGCTCCATGGTGCATCAGCAAAAGATGAGCGAAGACATTACCGAATTGGTTCGCAAGATTGCTGTTGATCGACCGGAACGTCCGTAAAATCTTTGTGGAGCGATCATTGCGCATCGCTATTGTTACTCCAGTCTATCCGCCATACCGCGGCGGCATTGGGACAGTTGCGGATCACGATGCGCGGTGTTTGCGAGCGCTTGGCCAGACTGTCGATGTCTTTACTCCGACGCATAATGTTCCCACGAAGGCCGAGGCGGGAATTACCCGGCTTCAGCCGTTTTATGCGTGGGGGAACGGCGCGGTGCTCCTCGATCTCGTGAGGAAGCTGCGAGGATACGACATTGTGCATCTCCATTATCCTTTTTTTGGAAGCGATATTCTTGCAGCATTTGCGGCGAAGCTGTGGAGCATCCCACTCGTCGCGACGTATCACATGCGTCCAAAAGCATCGGGAATTCTCGGGTTTACGTTTCGCGCGTACCGATTCGTTCTTGAGCGATTTGTTTTTCAATCGGCAAAAGTGCTTTTAGTGAGTTCAAAAGAATACGCACAGGAACACGGCGTGCGCCATAGGAATATCGAAGCGCTTCCATTCGGGATCGATACGGAGCGATTCGTGCCGGGTGATCGAATCGCTGCTCGGAAAACTTTTGGGTTGAAAGAAGATATTCCAACAATCCTTTTTGTTGGCGGACTCGATCGTGCGCACTATTTTAAAGGCGTCGACGTGTTGCTCTCTGCATGTTCCGCGATGACGATGCCGTGGCAGCTCCTCGTTGTTGGCGACGGGAACAATCGAAAGACGTTCGAGGCGCTTGCTGCTGATCTCGGTATCGCCGATCGTGTGCGTTTTGCTGGTTCGGTTCCGTTTGAGGACTTACCACGTGCATATCAGGCGGCAGAAGTTCATGTTCTTCCGTCTATCGATCGATCGGAGGCGTTCGGGCTCGTCACGCTCGAGGCGATGTCGAGCGGCGTTCCGAGCATTGTTTCCGATCTTCCCGGCGTTCGATCGTTGATTATTCCTCATGAAACGGGAAGCCTTGTGATTCCGGGCGATGCCGCTTCGCTCACGAAGGCGCTCGATCAATATTGTGGTGACGAAAACTTCGCAAAGCACTGCGGAGAACATGCACGAATTCGCGCTTGTGCACTTTACGACGAGCGCATTCTTGCGAAACGTCTCGTTGAGGTATACAACAGATGCATCGTATGAAAATTGGAATCGTCACCAATCTCTATCCACCGCATGCACGTGGCGGTGCAGAAAACGTCATTGTCCGCACGGTTGAGCAGCTTTTAGGCATGGGGCATGATATTTTTATCATTACCGGCCAGCCAAAGGAGAAAGGCGTTGGTATTTCCGTTGGGCAAATGAGTGTTGAGCGCGTGTATCGGTTTTTTCCAAAAAACGTGTATTTTACCATCGACGATTATAAACATTCCTGGCCTGTACGCTTGCTTTGGCACATCATCGACGCATTCTCATTCAGTGGGAGTTCAGCGGTTTCGGAGATTCTTGCAGACGAGAAGCCTGATGTTGTCGTAACTCATAACCTGAAAGGCATCGGCTTGCGAATTCCTGGGGCGATTCAGGCAATGAACATTCCGCACGTGCATATCATGCACGACTTGCAACTCGTTATTCCTTCCGGACTTCGAATGTTCGGACAGGAAAAGGAGCCATGGTATTCAAAGCCTGGATATATCATCTACCGAGCAATTTGTCGTGCTCGGCTCGGTAAGCCTTCGCTAGTCATCTCTCCTTCACAATTTCTTATCGATGAATATAAGAAGGTTGGATATTTTAAGAATGCCGATGTTCGATTCGTCCCAAATCCATCGCCAAAACCTTCCGATGTTCTTCGCGATCCGCATCGTTCCGGCCCACTGCGACTCTTGTTTATTGGACAGTTGGGGTATCACAAAGGCCTGGCGTTTTTACTCGACGCGTTTTCAAAGTACGAAGGTGATGCGCGATTACAAATCGTTGGTGGCGGTCCGCTAAGGGCTTTGGTCGAGGAACGCGCCCAGCACGATAAGCGTATTGTGTATTTGGGATACACGCCGCAGGAGGAGGTGATGAAATGTATTGCTGCGGTGGACGCAGTGGTGGTTCCAAGCCTGTGCTATGAGAATTCTCCAACCGTGATTTACGAAGCGTTGTCGGCAGGTATTCCGTTGATTGCATCAAGGATTGGCGGTGTTGGTGAATTGATCCAAGATGGGAAAACGGGTTTGCTTTTCACGCCTGGCGATGAATCCGATGTGTTGCGTGCTATCCGAAGAATGGACGCCGAAAAGGATGCGTATGCGACTCGTGGAGAAGTCATGCGAGAGAGTATCGCTCCGTACGTCCTCTCAAAATATGCAGAACGATTCGTCGAGCTTCTTACTGAGGCTATTGCGCACTCTCTTCGTTCGTAAAGATAAACACCGTTGTTTTTCCGCCATCAACAGCAAACCAGTCGTCGGTTTGCTGTTTTGCGTTTTCAATAATGGCATCGCTCTTCCACCAATAATCGCTTACGACGAAATACGCCTTTGGAACGCCGGCGAGAGCCATTGCTGAGCCCACCGTTTCCTTCGTGGGTGCGGTGTTGACCATGGAAAGATATGACTGGTAGAGCGCTCCTCCTGTTGGAATCGGGTAATAGAAGATATCGGTGTGATAGTACTTTCGGAACCCAAATTCTTGGAGCGCGGCTGCAGCGGTTGCTTGATTAGAAAGCACGATGTAATCTGCGTTATCGGCCTCGCGTTGGTGGATGGCGTATACCGTATCGAAGTCGGCTTGACTCACATTGAATGCGGCGGAACGAACGTAGCCATCGTGGCGAGGATATAGACCGTAGACTGTTGCTGTACTCACAATGAAAAGCGCAACGAATGCAGCAGCAGATCGAGATCGCGAGGAATAGCCTGCGTAATCGACGATCGTTCGAATCGTTTCATCTGCAATCGGAAGCGCAAAAATTGTTGCGAGCAGCAAAAGGCGAAGCGCAAAGTCTTGGCGTTCGTAGTTGATGAGATATGAGAAATCGATTCCCAGTGAGACGATGATGAACGAGACGAAGAGACTCATCATCAAGATTCCTGAATCATTTGTTGACGGAGTTTTTGATCGGCGACGCATGATTATGCCAGCGAGACCAAGGACGAGAATGATGGATGAAAGGTTCCCAACAACGAGGTACATCCCATCGAGCCATGTACTGCCGTGAGAGAAGAGAAATCCGGAGAGCGGAAGCTCATTGAGTTTCCAAAGGTTGCTCAAAGAAAAAGATACTGGCGCGTGGCTGATGACGGCCTGTGCAGCGAACATCATTGGCAGCGCGAGGGCCGCGCCAATTGTGAGAAGCGATCGCGCGGCTGTTTTTATCACTGACGGATTCCAAGTGCGTGTTGCGCAGAACGCCACAAAGAAACATGCTGGAACTCCGGCAATCGGGTGCGTGATGAGCGCTGCGAGTGCAAAGATGGACGGTGCAACGAGATCGCGATATCGGGTGATGGCCTTTGGAACGGTTACGATTGTGAGGATAGTAAAAAGATACGCCAACGATTGTGGCGTTGTTGTTACAAAATTGCTTAAGGCGATGAGGAGAATGGCAATGCCGATTGGGAGTCGGCGTGCAGCGATTGTGAGTGTTATTGCCGCAATCAGCGGCACGAGGAATGCATCGATGACAGCGATGGGAATTCCACCAAGAATATTTCCAAAAAGTTCAATCGCGTACTCGCCAATGTAGTACAGCGGCTTTGGCGTAATTGTTCCATGCTCGGCAATGTGTGCGATTGTTGCGCGGTGAAGAAACGGATCGAAGCCATAGCCGAGTGGGAAGAGCGCAGTTGCTGATGCGAAGATCGAAAAGAGTGTGGCAAAAAGCGCGAGGGATCCGAAGAGCTTGGCTTCACGATGCAGAAGAACGAAGCTTGCGACAAGCGCTACCGCTGGGGCGATGATGCTGATTGGTGAAAGAACGAGCCATGGGGATCGAGCTGCGGCCGCGATTGGTGTAGAAAGAATCGCCTGCCACCAGGCTGCAAGAGAAATGACAGTGACGAGGAGAAGGGCGGCGGTTTGACCTCGATGTTCTCCGAGGAGTGTTTGAGGAGGGCTCTGCACCACCTGCGACCGCCATCGTCGCGTCGCGTATACGATTCCGCCGATCGTGGCGATTGCAGCGGCTCCGAGCGTCAGAACATTCACGGATGTGAGGTAATAAACCGCGGAACCGGAAAGAGAGAAACACGCTACGGCGAGAAGGACACCAATCGCGGTTGAGAGGCCTTTCGTTTCGTTGGGGAAGAGCGTTGCACCAATTCTGCGGCCAAGAACCGTCAAAAGGCCAAAGATGAGGACTAAGCTCAAGAAAATGACAGCCATAGCGTATACTGTAATCAATTATCCTCATGGTACACGTTTCGCTTGCTTATGTCTCAGCGAGGTTTTGCAAAGCTCTATCCGCATGATCACGTCATGCGATATACGTTCGTTCCCCTGGTTCCGCGATGGATGACGCCAAACCACATCACGCTGTTCCGCATGGTTTTGACGCCGTTTGTGGTGTGGATTTTGTTTCTTGGGGACTACGCGTTGGGCATTCCGCTCTTTGTGCTTGCAGCGTTTACGGACATGCTCGACGGTTCTGTTGCGCGATTGCGGCATCAAATTACTCCGTGGGGAATATTCTTCGATCCCGTTGCCGACAAAATGCTGGTTGGCGGAGTTGCGCTCACGGTTGCATTGAAATATTTCCATCCCGTTCTTGTGTTCGTCGCTATTGCTCTGGACTTGCTTCCGGCGCTCGTCTTTCTCTCACGAAAAAATCCCGGCGGCGAGATGATGAAGGCGAATGTGTGGGGAAAGGTGAAGATGGTGCTGCAGTTTTTTGCGCTTACTGCGCTCCTTTTTGGAATATTCGTCGGGTCATCGGGACTGATTACTGCGGGTGAGGTTATTTTGGGAATTTCTTTGGGATTTGCGCTTATCGCTGCAGTCACGTATTCATTGTAGCGTATGAATACTCGTTTTCGGTGGGCATTGCGCGTTGTAGCACTTGGCGCCGTTTTGATAACGATGACCTGGTTGACGGTGGGAACTCAAGGGGTTTTTGCGTCGCCAGACGAAAGCGCGAACGCTTTTTTTGCTCGAACGTTTGCGGAAACGGGATCGATGGTGGCATCCGAACCGTTGAACGCTGTTGCGCAGGGCGTTATCCATCCGCGATCAATGATCGCCCCGGGCACCGCGATTCTTCCAACAAGTTTTCTGGGATTCCCGTTTGTCTCCGGCGGTCTCCGATACATTTTTGGAGAATTCATTCAGTATTTCTTTACGCCGATTATTGCTGCGCTCGCCATTGCGGCGCTGTGGTGGACGGTTCGTAAGCTGAGTAATAATGAGTTGCTCGCAGACTGTTCAGCATTCTTCGCGCTGATTCATCCGGCATTTTGGTACTACGGCGCGCGAGTGATGATGCCGAACGTTGCCTTTGTTTCGATGCTGATGGTCGGCGTTGCTGCGTTTGTTCTTGCATGTTCGAAACGATCGAGCATCATTGGGTTCATTGCAGGTTTGATTTTTGCGACTGGCTTAACGATGCGCCTCGTCGAAGCACCAATGATGATGGCCGTTGTCGCCGTCGTTCTCGTCGCGTACCGAAAATCGTTGCCGTGGAAAGTGTTGTGTGGCGTTGCGATTGGTGGTGCGATTGTTCTCGGCGCGTACCTTGTTGGGAACTCTGCACTCTACGGATCTGCATTGACGACGGGATACACACTACCGGATGCCCGATCGACTACAGACGCGGTTGTGGCGATTTCGCCGATTGCCTCTATCGGTCATTTACTCCTTCCATTCGGATTCCATCCTCGCGCAATGGTGACGAACGTGTTTCATTACGGCTGGTGGTTGTATCCGGTTTCATCGACACTCGCCGTTATCGGTGCGTGGTTTGCGTGGACAGCAAAAGAACATCGAAAGGCATGGCGGACGTTTGTGGTATGTCTTGGTGTTGCTGCGGTTTGGATGGCGGTGGTATACGGAAGCTGGTCTGTTGCTGATAATCCGGATCCGAAAGCGATCACCATCGGCAATTCACATGTTCGATATTGGCTGCCGCTGTTCTTTGCTTCCAGTGTTCTTGTTGCGCTCGGCGTTCTTCGTATTCGAAAGAAGATGACGCACGGCCTCAAATCGACCGTTGGATCAATCATGCTCGTCGTGATTATTGCAACCTTGAGCGCACAAACGGTGTTCTTAGGCTCCGATGGGCTTATTGCTGCCCGTGCTGCGGCAATCGCGTCCATCGAGAAACGCGCTGGAGTTCTTGCAGATACTGAGTACAACGCCGTTGTTATCGTCGATCGTGCGGATAAATATCTTTTCCCGTATCGTCGGGTTATTGTTCCATTGCGGTCGGATTCTACGTACGCTGCAATGCCGATGCTCGCGCCAATCGTTCCGCTCTATTACTTTGGTATTACATTCCCGCAGTCCGATCTTGAATACTTAAACAGCGAAAAGCTCGGTGCGATGGGGCTATCGATTTCCCCGGTTGTAACGATTCAGGACGAGACGTTGTATCGAATTCAATTGAAATAGCCTGTTATTATTGATCCAAGTGTTAAAGCTTAGCTTTGCCAGATTGTGAAGAATACGATTGCAAAATCTCTCATTGTCTTCGCGGCGTTGTTGCCGTTCATTTGGCTTTCATTGCTTTCGTCGTCACCGAGTGGGGAGCGGTCGGTTTCGTGGATCCCGGGATCGTTATCGCCGTTTGTACAGTCGCCGTTACCCGCCGAACGCGTCTCCGGGGCTCAAGATTCCGATCGCGGTGCATACGTTTCTATTGAGAGCGAACCGGTATATTTCTCCGTCTTTCCGCCGTCGGATGATTTTACGAGCGCAGAGGTTTCTTTGGAATTTGATCCGCACGATGCGTTTGCGGTGGAGCTCGGAGGCATGACGAATCTTGCGGCGTACGCATTCGACTTCCGCGCACTGTCGAATGCAAAGCTCGAGAACCTCTCATGGAATATTCTTCCGAACGCTGATTCGGAATCGGCGCTTACCGTATTCGCGAAAGACGACGTGAAGGCTGCTGTTCAAGACTTTGTGCTCCATCAGCCGGCTCGAACCGCTGTGGTGACATATCGTGCAACATTGCCGGGAACGTATCGTGAACCGTCGTACACACCGCTTGGACATGAACAAACGTTTTCGATCTCGCTTCGAGGAAGTCATGAGTACGTTACGTACATCAAGAACGAATTGTTTCATCTCGCGCTCCGCTATCAAGACATCAATCGTACATTTGGTGCTGATGAAGGATATGTTCGTGTATACGATGAAAGCGGAACGGTGATGCTTGAAAGAACCATCACAGACGACGGAAATATCTCGGAGGATCAAACGTATTCCTCTCACGATCTGGTTTTGGATGGAAAAAATTGGCCGGAGGGTGTGTATCGCGTGGAGCTTTCGGGAACGTCGGACATTATGTGGCGTCAGTTCATAACGAACCAACGCTACATGGCGTTTAAGAATCGTCTGTACGTTGGTGACGACGTTGGATATCTCAGCACCGACCGGAAGACATCGTTTACGACGAATAGTAAATCGATTGCATTCGAAACATTTCACGCCGATTCCGCGCATCTCGTGACGCTCGGTGCCTCAACGGTTGGTATTCCGCAGAGTCATGTTCTCACTCGTGCAACGATTCCTGACAATGGCACGGTGACTGGGATTACTGATGCTGGTGATATCAAGATGACGGGGGAAGGGAAGTTTGCGCCGGTGGCCTCGGCGTTTTTCGATCCTGATCCTCGGCCGCTCACGACACAAACGAATCTTGAAGATCCGACCATCCGGTATGTGTATGCGAATCTTTCGGAAGCGAATGTGAATGCGGATGGTTGGAGAGTCGCGGATACAACGTTCAGTCTCACCGATCTCGCAAAAGAAGCTGGCGCATACAAGTTTGCGCTTTCGCTTCCTGGTCTCGCCACCGACGCGCAATCGGTCGACGTTCATCGATTCACGGTCACGTTTCATAAAGAACCGATCTCGATATTCGCCGCAATAAAGCTCGAGCTCCGCCGCTGGCGCGATGCAGTTTATGATCGACTCTTCTAATATGTCGATTTCTCGATTCGGATTCATCACCTTACTCGTCGTCTATCTCGGACTTTTGTTTGCCGAGTATCTTCGGCCCGGGTTTGTGTCGAATGCGATGAACGCACATGTGTTGTGGATTGCTATTGTGGGAACAATTATCGTTGAGCAAAATGGGCGATCGGCGGATGACCGCCTTGAGCGAGATGAGCGACGACCTGATCAGAACATCACTCGCCCAATTCGCTCAAGGGTAATTCCGATCGCTCAATTCGCTCTGATTACATCCGGTCTCCTTCTCGCCCTCATCGTCTGGCACCTCGGCACACTGTTTGGTGACATGCGGTTGTTCTTTGCGCTCGCCGTTGGTATTCTGCCTTTTGTTCTCTTGAAGTAAATATATGTCTTGTCTCTTTTGTTCCATTATTTCCGGCGACATCCCGTGTTACAAGGTGTATGAAGACGATTTAGTTTTTGCGATTCTCGACATCGGTCCAGTAAGTAAAGGTCATACACTGCTCTTTCCAAGGGTTCACGCGGAAAATCTTCAAGCCGGATCGGTTGCCGATGCAGCGCATCTCATGACGGTGTTATACACCATTGCTCCATCGATTCTGAAGGCCGTCGGCGCCGACGGCTACAATCTTGGAATGAATCACGGCGAATGCGCTGGTCAGGAAGTGCTTCACACTCATTTACATATGATGCCTCGCACAAACGGCGCGCCGCGATCGTTCACCAAGATGCATCCGTCGAAAGAGGAGCTCGCAGCCACAGCCGAGGCGATTCGGGCCGAGCTTCAGAAAGTTGGCTAACATTAGTAAAAAGATTGCCACGGTCGCCAAAAAACCGTAGAATTGAGCCTAATATGAACATTCTCGTCACGGGAGGTGCAGGATTTATTGGATCGAATTTTGTGCGGTATTGGTTGAAAACGCATCCCGAAGATTCGGTGATTGCGTACGACGCATTGACGTACGCAGGGAACCTCGAGAACCTTCGTGACGTTGAGAAGAATCCACGGTACCGATTCATGAAAGGCGATATCGGTGATTACGACGTCGCACGAGCGGCACTCGAAGGTGTTGATGTCGTTGTGAATTTTGCCGCAGAGTCCCACAACGATCGCGGCATTCTTGATCCAGGCATCTTCCTTCGAACGAACGTTCTTGGTACGCAAATTTTCCTTGCCGCAGCAAAGGATGCCAATGTTTCTCGCTTCCATCACATTTCTACGTGCGAAGTCTTCGGTGAACTCGAGCTCGATGAGGATCGGATGTTCAAAGAAGACGACGCGTACAAGCCGAAGACGCCCTACAATGCATCAAAGGCGTGCGCAAACCATGTCGTCATGTCGTACTTTCATACATTCAAGATGCCGATCACCATTAGCCATTGCGCAAACAATTACGGGCCGTATCAATTTCCAGAAAAAGTGATTCCGGTGTTTACCACGAACGCACTCGAAGATAAGGCGCTGCCGCTCTTTAAGACGAGCCAGAACCGTCGTGAATGGATTCATGTTGATGATCACGCTCGAGCGATTGATTTGATTCTTCAGAAGGGAAAGATTGGCGAGGCGTACAACGTTGGAACACGTGTAGAAAAATCTGTTGAAGAGATCGCGGATTGTGTTCTTGAGACGTTGGGAAAACCTGTGAGTTTAAAAACATACGTGCCAGATCGTTTACAGCACGACAAGCGATATCTTCTCGACCCAACAAAGATTGAGCGCGAACTTGGTTGGAAACCAGAGATTTCTTTTGAACAAGGTATTCGAGAAACAATTTTGTGGTATCGCGACAATCCAGAATGGTGGACCCGCTGCAAGAGCGGCGCGTATCAGGAATATTACGACATGTATTACCAGGATAAGTTAGGAAAGTTGTAATCCTATGAATCGTCGTATTGTCATTTTTGGAGGAAACGGGAATCTTGGAACGGATCTCGTGAAAGAATTTACGCGCTCTGGCGATGTGGTTATTTCGGTAACGCGGAATGATTGCGACGTGACGATCGCTGAAAATGTTGAGAAGTTCCTTGCGGCTCATCCTGCCGATATTGTGATGAATGCAACGGGATACAATTTGGTCGACCTTGCGGAATCCGAACCTGCGCGGTCGATTGCGATGAAATTAAATGTAGAAGCTCCGGCGATTCTTGCGCGTGAAGCGAAAAAGATTGGCGCGAAATTTTTACAGTTTTCTTCGGACTATGTTTTCTCTGGGGATTCGACCTCGGTAAACAATGAGGATTCGGTTACTGCGCCAATGAACGTGTACGGCGAGAGTAAGCTTGCGGGCGAAGTTTCGGTTCGAACTGAAAATGATTCAGCGTACATCGTTCGTACGTCGCGATTGTTCGGCCAGCAGGGTACATCCCCTGATTGTAAGCCGAGCTTTGTGACGTTAATCGTTCAGCGTGCCTTAACGAAGCCTGCAATTACGCTTGTCGACGAGGAATTCGCGTGCCCAACCTATACTGCCGATCTCGCTGTTGCGGTTCGGACATTATTCGATGAATCGTATCCTGCCGGAACGTATCATTTAGTGAACGAGGACGACGGCGTAACGTGGAACGGATTTGCGGAAGAAATCTTTTCTGTACTTGGAATCGATCCAGCACGATCAACCGTCGATGGCGCAACATTTAAGCGACCGGCAAAGCGTGCGTTGTCTACGATAATGAAAAATACGCGCGGACCAAAGTTGCCGTCACGCCGTGATGCACTGACACGATTTTTGCTCGGTCCATTGAAGGGCGGAATGAAAATCGAGCAAACAGGAATTCCTGGACTCTTTGCATTTACTCCCACCAGATTTGGTGACGAACGCGGATGGTTTTCTGAAGTGTTGAGTTTGGTTGCATTGCGAAATCTTGGTCTGCGAACGGATCTCGCACAGATCAATGAGGGCCAATCAACAAAGGGAATCCTTCGCGGCCTGCACTTTCAGGCTCCACCGTTTGGTCAGGCAAAGATTGTTTCATGTACCGCAGGATCGGTTCGCGACGTTGCGGTAGATATTCGAAAGAGCTCGCCAACATTCGGGAAGCATTTCGCGATCGAATTGAGCGCGGCAAACGGCAGAGCACTCTATATCCCGGAAGGATTCGCGCACGGTTTACTGTCGCTCGAGGACGGTTCACGTGTCCGGTATCACGTTTTTGGTGCATCGTGGGAAAAGTCGTCGGAAGGTGGTTTACGCTATAACGATCCGGCGCTTGAGATTGCGTGGCCCGATGTTGGAGTACCTTTTTCCGCTAACGCTCGCGACGCTTCTTGGCCGCTGTTCTCAGAACTTCACACGCCATTTACAGAAGCGCTGTAATTGATAACCTGGACCTATATGAAGGCTCTTATTGCTGCTGGGGGACGAGCGACGCGATTGCGCCCAATTACGTGGACGCGAAACAAGCACCTTATTCCGCTTGCGAATAAGCCAATGTTAGCGAATGCCATTGAGAAATTGGTAGACGCGGGAATCACGGAAATCGGCATCAACATCAATCCAGGCGATACGGAAATCTCTGCAGTGTTTGGTGATGGCTCTGCATACGGCGCAAAGATTACGTATCTTGAGCAGCAAGGCGGGCCGCTTGGTTTGGCGCATATCGTGAAGAACGCGAAAGCGTTTCTTGGAACCGATTCTTTCGTGTTCTATCTTGGCGACAATATTATTCTCGGAAGCCTCCGCCGGTTCATTGAACGTTTTGAAAAAGGTGATCTCGACGGCTTACTCGCGCTTTCTCGCGTTCCAGATCCACAACGTTTTGGCGTGCCGGTTATTGTGAATGGACGAATTACGAAGGTGATCGAGAAGCCGAAGGAATATGTTTCTGATTTTGCGGTAACGGGAATTTATTTGTACAACACGAAGATCTTCGATGCGGTTGAATCAATCGTTGCTGGACCGCGTGGCGAATTCGAAATTTCCGACGCGCATACATGGATGATCGATCATGGCGCGAATATTGGATTTGAAGAAATTACGGGTTGGTGGAAGGACACTGGAACGCCAAAGGATTTGTTGGAAGGCAATGCGCTGCTCTTGAACGATCGCCAGGCGTGGCAGATCCGCAATGAGGGTACTGTCGATGTGACGGCGGTGATTCGTGGCGATGTTTCGGTTGGGAAGGGGACGTCCGTTGGAAAGAATGTTATCGTGCGTGGTCCTGCAGTGATCGGTGAGAACGTTGTGCTAGAGGATTGCTACATTGGTCCGTATTCCTCAATCGGAAATGATGCGAAGATTCATGGCGCGACGATTGAAAACACCATCGTTTTTTCTGGGGTGACTGTGAAAGATTGTCATATCGTCGACAGTTTGCTCGGACAGAATGCCACCATCACGAAAGCAGCGAATTATCCGCCACGTGGCCATAAGTTGATTGCTGGCGATAACTCGTCAATTGAGCTCTAGCGTTGTGCTAAAGATTTCTGCCGTCATTGTAAGCTGGAACGTGTGTGATCTGCTTCGGCAGAATCTTGCGCAGCTTTTTGCATTGCGACACGAAGATTTTCCTGTTGAGGTGTTTGTTGTCGATAACGGATCGCGGGACGGTTCCGCGCACATGGTTCGTGATGAATTTCCTTGGGTACATTTGGTGCAGAACGATTACAACGCCGGTTTCGCGAAAGCGTGTAATCAGGCGATTCGGATGGCAAAGGGTGATGTGATTCTTTTGCTGAATCCCGACACGCGAGTGGAGATCGGGACTCTCGAGCTCACTCATCGTCAGCTGATGGAGCATCGTGATATCGGTGTGTTCGGCGTTCGACTTCTTGATGAAAAGGGCGATGTCGTTCGATCGGTTCGAAAAAATCCAACACTGCGAGATCAGCTTGCGATATTCCTCAAACTTCCGCATTTCTTTCCGAACATGAACGATCGATATCTTGCAAAGGACTTCGACTACGCGGTTTCTCAAGATGTTGAGCAGATTCGAGGATCGTACTTCGCATTCCGCAAGGATATTCTTCCGTACGTTGGAATGCTCGATGAACGGTTCTTCATCTGGTTTGAAGAGGTCGATTTCTGTCGTCGTGTTCGTGGAAATGGTCTTCGTGTTCGATACTGCGCGGAAGCGGTGTGCCGCGATTTTGTTGGGAAGAGTTTTGCGCAAGTTCCTGTATGGAAGAAACAGATGATGTTTTTCACGAGCGCGTGGAAGTATTTTCGGAAGTGGGGATTCCGTAACGAGTAAACTATGCGCCTCGCCTTGCATCTTTCAATGTACAACGGATCCGAATTCTTGCCGGGTCTTTTTGCGTCGCTTGAGGCGCAGACGGATCAGGATTGGGTGCTTCGTGTCCGCGATGATGGATCAACCGCAGACGAACTTGAAGCGACTCGATCACTCGTCGCGCAATACGCTACCCGTCGGCGTGTGGATTTTGAATCGGGCGTAAACATCGGGTTCGCGGTTTCGCATCAAGAGATGTATGAACGGCACGACGAAGAGCTCATTCTTCTTGTGAACCAGGACGTTCTCTTTACGCCGATGTATATCGCAACAGTGCGAAAGTACATGGAAGATCATGCCGATGTTGCTGCAGCAGCCGGAACGATCCTTCGGTGGACGTGGAATGCAAAGCGCGAGCCAGAGTTTACGAATATCATTGATTCGATGGGGCTTGCAAAGACTCGAGCGCACAAGGTGTACGACATTGCATCCGGTATTGCGCTCGAAGATTGCACGGCGCAGCACGTACCGGTTTTTGGAATCTCCGGGTGTCTTCCGATGTATCGACGATCAGCGCTTGGGGTAATGCTCTTTAATCCTGCCTTTGTGATGTACAAAGAAGACGTGGATGCCGCGTATCGCATGGAAAAGATTGGCATGAAGTCCGCGCGCGTTCCTGGAGTTGTGGCATATCATTTTCGAACATTCCAAGTTTCGATATTTCACAAGGGGGTGAGTCTGCGATTCCAAGAATTGTCGTATCGGAATCATTGGAAAAATCTTATTCGACATCTGTCGTGGCGTGATTGGTTGCGCGATGGGTGGGCAATCGTTCCCTTTGAATCTGCAAAAGTTGGGTTCTTTCTGTTTAGGAATCCCTTGGTTCTTTGGCGGACTCTTCGATACTTTTTTGCAAAACACGTATGACATACGATATTGCTGTTCTCACGGTATCGTACAGAAACATCGCGTGCTTGCCGTCGTTAAAGCGTGCAATGGATGCATCGCCGTTGAAGATCGCGTTTGTTTTGGTGGACAATGGATCGCTCAATCTACGTGCGCATGAATCGGTGAAGGAATATTTGCCGAATGCGACGATTATTCTTCGAGACAAGAATTACGGCTTTGGGGACTCGTGTAATCGTGCAGCTCAGGAAGTCAACGCAGAATTTTATTTTTTGTTAAATCCGGACACTGAGTTGGTGGACGAAACAATTTTTGATCGCATGTATGCGTTTATGCGCGAGCAGCCATGGACGGGAATCGTTGCCCCGCGGATCCATTACTTTACGGGTGAATTGCAGGAAACGTATCGGAGGTTTCCGGCGTGGTTCATGCCGATTGTTCAGCGAACGTTTCTCGCTGAAACGAAATTCGGTCGCGCATATGCTGATTACTTTTTGATGCGTGAGCGCGTATTGAAGGAACGGAGACTCGTTGATTGGGTACAGGGATCGGCGATGTTTATTTCGTCGGCACTTTATAAAGAGCTTGGTGGATTTGACGATCAGTTTTGGATGTATTTTGAGGATATTGATTTGTGCCGGAGGGCATGGGAGCACCATCGTCCGGTGTATTATTATCCCGATGTGGTCTTGCATCATGCATACGGAAAGGCTTCCGCGACTCCCGGTGGATACATCAAGAATCTCTTTACGAACCGTCCACTTCGGGCGCACATCATGAGCTGGCTTCGGTATCAGTGGAAGTGGCGCACATTTTCCGGAAAGGCGATTGCGACAAAACATTAGGCTATGACACCAAAAGTCGTTGTTCAGATTATCACGTTTCGAACGAACGGAATCGAGGAAGAGCTCGGCGAACTGTTCGATAGCCTTGCAAAAGTCCATGCGCCGGAGGGCGGGTGGATGCTTGCGATTATCGACCAGCCATCAGCGTTTGGAAACCTTCAACAATATTTAGAATCAAAAGTGAAGCCTCGGAGTGGCGTCGATCTCCCTGAAGTTGTGTGTATTTTTAACGACGAGAATCCTGGATTTGCTGGCGGGCACATGAAATTGTACGAGACGATTCGGGATTGGAACCCGGAATTCATCTATTTGCTGAATCAAGATGCACACGTTGATGTGAATTTTCTGACATCGATCGTGCAGTTTGCCGAATCGAATCCCGACATGGCAGTCGTGCAGTCGAGAATTATGCGCGCGCAAACGCCGGATCGATATAACTCAGCGGGGAACGCAATGCACTTCCTTGGATTCGGATTCTCTCTTGCTAATGGTGAAGTTCGGAATCTATTACTCACGATTGAGCAACAACGCAGCGGGTTGCCGATGTTCTACGCGTCCGGCGCTGGTGCGATGATCCGATCATCGGTTCTCGACCGGATTGGTGGACTTTTTGAACCGTCGTACTTCATGTACCACGAAGATCTTGATGTCTGCTGGCGTGCACGGCTTGCAGGATTTGATGTTGGGTACGCCGATGATTCTATTGTCTATCATCGATACGAGTTTTCGCGGAGCATGAAGAAGTTCTTTTGGATGGAGCGAAATAGGCACCTAACGAACTTGTGCAACTATCGTATCGGAACGCTTTTTCTCATTGCTCCTCCGATGATTATTATGGAATTCGGAACGTTATTTTTCGCGTTCCAATCCGGTTGGTGGAAGGAAAAGCTTCGATCATGGGGGTATTTTTGGAAATGGTCGACGTGGGAATATATTCTTCGGCGCCGGAAGTTCGTTCATTCGATTCGCCATCGATCGGATCGAGAAATGCTCCAAAATATGGTTGGTGTTGTTGTGTCGCAAGAAGTTGAAAGCAAGATCATGATGCGAATCGTGAACCCGGTGCTTGCTGCGTACCTCGCGCTTTTGAAGAGGCTTGTTCTCTGGTAGTACAATGGGGACATGAAACAGCCGCCGAAAATTCTTTGGATACTTGCGCCGCTTTCGGGTATTGGCGCTATTGTGGTGTTCGTGTGGTTTGGATACTTTGCGCAATTGTTTCTCCCTCCAACAGGAAGTGGGGAAGTCTCTACGCATTCCGCACTGCTTCCCTCGAATTGGGAAACGTATCGTTCTGATGTGTGGAGCGTAGGCTATCCAAAAGATTTTGAAGTTCACACACGAGACGATGGAGCGGTGTGGTTTTTACCAAGCGGTGTTGTCGATAAGAAAACGTACTTCCTGGTGACGCAAGAATCCACAACGCTCGATGCGTACAAGATTACTCGCGATGCAGCCGGATACCTGCCTCCGACGGATGTCACGATTTCTAATTATCCTGCTGCAAAATACGTTGTCGGCAGTAGTTACACCGAATACGTGGTCTCGTATCACAACGGCCTCGTTATTGTTGCTTCCGACGAAATCGACGACGAAACGATCGCTATTATGTTTGCGACCTTCACTCTAAAGACAGAATAGTTATTGCGTGAGTGCGAGTTTCCAAATGCCGGTAATCCCATTCACTGTGCCGAAGAACGTCAGGCTCTTTCCTGTGGTGTCTGGCCACATGTTCACGATCGATGCATCGTCCACGAGTGTTGTTGTTTCTCGTGTTTCGTATTTGTCGCGCTCGATGGCGACGATTTTTGATCCTGTCGCAAAGAAAAGCGCGCGGTCGCTCGAATGCCAAGTGAGCGCAAGGATCGGGTCGCTCTGACGCGCGATAAACGTGCGTTCACCAGTTTGTGGACTGTAGACGTCGATTTCATTGCCATCGGATGCGGCAAGAAGATTTTCCGTCGAGCTTTCGGAAAGCAGTGTTGTTGCGAGATCGATCTGCGAGACGATGTTTGTACGGAGATCTACGAGATACGCTCGGTCGCGAGTGTCCTTGAGTATCGCGATTGTTGAATTTCGGAATGCTACCGTATACGTGCTCGGTGGAAGAAGCGTAATGAGTTCGTCGGTACTTGTCAGTCGCATTTCCACATTCGATCCGTTGTCGAAAAGCGAAAATTCTGGAAGTGCGTTCGTGGCGGTTGCGAGATCGGTTGCGCTGAGGAGTGTTCCGGTGTCTGCAGAAATGCCGATATCGGATGTTGATGCGTGTTGGTTGCTTTGACGGATGAGAAGTGTGGATTCATCGGTGGTGAGCGCGATGGACGACGTGGTATTGCCGACATCGCTATTCACAAGTCGCTGAAGGCGTGTCACGGTGTCGTACCGCCATACTTCGTGCATGTCGCCGTTCGCCACGAGGAGGTAAACGAACCGTCCGCCTTTGTCGCCAACAACGGAGAGCGCGCTTTCTTCAAGAAGAAGCTCTGGTTTTGTATCAGAGAAGAGTAGTGCGGTGATGTATGTGGTTGATCCACTCCCAACGTCGACATGCTGGCTCCAGGATTGATAGCCGGATTTCTGCAGGAGCACATCGTAGTCGCCCGGCGTAAGGCGCTGTGCGACGTATGGAGTTTTTTCGGCGATGAGTTGATTGTTCATTGTGACGCTTGCGCCGCGGGGCAATGTGGTGATGGCGATAACGCCAGTACGCTGTACGCGCCACGTGGAAAAATTGAGTCGATATCCTGCGGTATACAAAACAATGACTGGTGCGCCAATCACGAAAATCGTTAAGAAAACGAAGAAGATTCCATTGCGTACTCGCCGGTGCATACCCAAAGTGTAACATGGCAGTCGCTATGCTACTATTCTCCCATATGCGTTTTTCTCGTTCCCCGTTAACGGCGCCACTGCGAGCGTTTGGTGCGATTTTGGTCGCGGTGATTTGTGTGGCACTTGGATACACGCTTGGCTCGCATCAATCTGCGCAAGCCGTTGTTCCTGCTGGCGAAGGTCATGTTACGAATCAGGGTTTTATTCCGCCAGATGTGAGCGACGACGCAGATTTTGCGACATTTTGGGATGTGTGGCGTTTGGTGCGTTCGGTATATGTTGATCAGCCGGTTTCTGAGAAGAATCTGTACTACGGATCCATTGGCGGTATGGTTGCGAGTTTGAACGATCCATACTCCACATACTTCACGCCAGAAGATGCAAAGGCCTTTGACGAACAGCTCGCGGGAAGCTTTTTCGGAATCGGTGCGCAGCTCGACATGAAAGACGACCAGATTGTGGTTGTTGCACCACTGCCTGGAACGCCGGCGGATCGGGCAGGGCTGCGAACGAACGATATTATTGCAGCGATCGACGGAACGACCACTGAAGGCATGAGCATCGACGAGGCGGTGAGTCATATCCGTGGAGAGAAGGGGACTGCGGTGGTATTGAGCATTCTCCGCGACGGCACAACTGAGACACAAGACATTTCGATTGTTCGCGACGAGATTACTGTGGATAGCGTCACGTATACCATGAAGGACGACCACGTTGCGGTGATTGCGATTTCGATGTTTAATGAAGACACTTCTTCGCTTTTTGCGAAGGCTGCAGAAAACGCAGTGAAAGACGGTGCGACGAGTATTGTGCTCGATTTGCGCAACAATCCAGGAGGATTGCTCGATTCCGCGATTGACTTGGCAGGGTACTGGATTCCGAAGGGCGGTACTGCGGTTATTGAGGATGTTCGTGGCGAGAAAACGGAATATCCAACATCAGGCTCTGGAAGCTTGAAGGATATTCCCACCGTTGTGCTTGTGAACGGAGGTTCGGCATCTGCTGCAGAAATTCTTGCGGGGGCATTGCAGGATACGCACGAGGCTACCGTTATTGGTGAGCAGACGTTTGGAAAAGGATCGGTGCAGGAATACCACGATCTTCCCGACGGTGGTGCGGTGAAGATCACGGTTGCTCGGTGGCTCACGCCGCTTGGGCGTTCGATTGATAAACAAGGGATTGCTCCAGACGATGTTGTCCCGCTGACGATTGAAGACGTTCATGCAAAACGCGATACCCAATTCGACGCGGCGCTCGATATCCTCCAGAAGGAATAAAGGGGAAGAAGAACGTCATCGCACAGAGGTCTCTGCTGGAGGCCTCGTGTTTAAGCGCGTCAATGGGCTGGTATACTTTGCCATGGTGAAGGACTCGTACGGGAAGTGGGCGTTTCCGAAGGGCCATGTTCGGCAGGGAGAATCCTATCGCGATGGCGCAACGCGCGAGATTTGTGAGGAAATGGGATTAACGGGTTTACGCATGATGTGCCGGTTGGACACGATCGATATCTGGTTCCGCGACCGCTTTGTGCATAAAGGGAAACTGGTACACAAGTATATTCATTACTTCCTGTTTGAAGCGGATAAGGACGCCACCGTGCATCGGCCAAAACCGCAAGAGCAAGGCGAGACGATTCGTGCGGTGGGCTGGGTTCCGGCACGGGACTTGCTTCGTCGCTCGAGTTATCGCGACATGATCCACATCATTAAGAAAGCGTTACGTCTATGCTCGTCTCCCTCCTTAACGACGTCCGTGCCCTTGGCCCCAAAGGTGCCATTGTCGACGTCCCCGAAGGCTATGCCCGAAGCTTCCTCTTCCCTGAACACCTTGCGGTTTTAGCGACGAAGGACGTTGTGGCTGCCGACAAGGTGCTCGACGATCGTCCAAGAGAATCAAAGGCGGAACGCGAGGAGCGTGAGCTCGCTGGTGAAGTGGATGGCCTTGAAGTGGTCATTCCCGTAAAGGTGGAGAAGAATCTTCCGGCACAAGCGGTAACGGCGGACGACGTGCGAAAGGGATTAAAGGAGCTCGGGTTCAAGGTCCCTCGTGAATATCTCAAGATGGATACCATCAAAGATTTCGGTACGGTCGAAGTTCCCGTCATGTTCCCATCCGGATTTGAATCTCAACTTTCTGTCATTATCGAAGCAGCATAATTGAGTTGACTTTGGTATATTTTATCTAATATTAGCGAAGAATGGTTGACGAATCAGCCATTTTTTGCTATTATGGCATGGCTACCCCAGAGTGTATTCATGTTCGACTCTTCTCGTTTTCCTTCCCTTGCCGCCCTCCTCATCTCCAACCCCGAGCGTGCCCACGTTCTTCTCGGCCCCATCGAGCTCGTGCTCGCGGGCGAGTCCGACGTGCGGATCGCTCAGGCGATGCGGTGGGCATCGGCACTCGGTCTCCGTGCGGAGGACGTCCTCCCGCAGATCCCCGAGATTCCGGTCACCATCCTCCAGCCCCGTGGGGAGCTCAACCTCCTCACGCTCGTTCCCTTCCACTTGGGAAACGTAGGACTCGCGAAGGCCGCCGGCCTCAAGCACGCCGAGTACGGCTACACCGACAAAACCCTCGTCCCCGCGGACAAAACGCGGTATGGCTTCTCGAAGCTGGGCTGGCGTTGGGTGCTCGCGCACGACGGTTCCCAGAACCTCAACCGCAAGCCCACGGACTGCCTCGCGGAGTGCACGGGGCCGCGTTTCGCCGGCGTGGACAAGGTGGGTGTTGCCATCTACTTCATCCACGGCCCGCGGGGCCATGTCATGGACTTGCCCGCCTCCGTCCACGCGGGCGGTCGCGGCCGCTGTGCCTACGTGCATCCGTTCGGCGTCCCGGAGCTGCGCGCGTTCAGGGATGCGGGCATCGCGTATCCGAAGTACGGTTCGGTGTTCTTCGTCTGGGAGTGAAGGGCCTCGGTACTGGTGACTTGAAACTCCCTGTGCCTCAACCCTTTGTTCCGTCAGGACGACGCGATCCCCATCGGCTCAACACCGGTGGGGGTCTTCGCGTTATACTAGCGAATGAGAGTAGGGTCATGAACTGGTTTGTCCGGTCCCTGAAATCCTCGAAAGAGCTATCGCCAGAGTTTCTGAACCGTGTTCAGAAAGCGTGCGATTCTAACGAGCACTCCTTGCCGGGTTCTGGTGGAGAGAATCCCGCATGAAATTCAGGATGAACCGCCAACGCGTGGAACGTCCGGTGATATCGATGGGGCTTAGCAGCACGAAGATGGTCCGTCCACGCGGACGATCGCGACAACTGTGCCTACGTGAATCCGTTCGACGACCCGAAGCTGAACGCGAACAGGAATGCGGACATCGCGAATCCGAAGTACGGTACGGTGTTCTTCGTCTGGGAATGCTTGTGAAAGCCTGCTCTGAATAGAGCGGGCTTTTACTACGTGGATTTTCCATCCTCCAAGCATGCGGCCAATTTTTTGAAACGCTTCGGACCGTTCGAGATACATCTCCATGGCGATCTGTTCGATGTCGCTTGCGAGTCGGAGAAGAATCTTGGACCGTTCCAGATGGACGAGCGCACGGTCGATTGCGGCAATTTTCCATTCATTTCTTGCGTTTCCTGCGGAAATAATTTCGAGGAGAATATTGAGTAGACTGTTCTCAAGTTTTTCGCCAAGCGAATAGCGTTCGCTTTTGCTGAACTTCTTTAGGAGAGTGTGGAATATCTTCAGTTCGTCATATGTCGTTTTAAATACTGTCGATTCATGTATGAGTGTCATACGATTTGAGGAGAAGATTTCTTTTTTGACACTGCTCTCGTCGTGGGATCGGTTTGTGAAGGGAAAATCGAAGCGTAAAGATGTCGCAATATTTGAGCGCCATCTTGAGGACAATCTTTTCGAGCTTCGTGATGCGCTGCTCGATGGTTCGTATCACCATTCCGCTTATCACGAATTTCATATTTTTGACCCAAAGCATCGCCTCATTCACGAAGCGGTAGTTCGTGATCGTGTTGTTCATCATTTTCTCCAAGCCCAACTTCTACCGATCTTCGAGAGAGCCTTTGTCTTTGATAGTTATTCGTGTCGAGATACAAAGGGAACGCACGCTGCGGTTCGCCGACTACAAACATTTGCTCGGAAGGTGAGTAAAAATTATCGAGAATCGTGTTGGGCATTGAAATTCGATATCCGAAAATTCTTTGACTCGGTGGACCACGAGATTCTTCTGCAAATTCTTCAGAAAAAGATTCCCGATCCGCGCATGATGAAATTGGTAACAAATATTGTTGAAAGTTTCGCCGTGTCAGAACCAATCGGGGGGGCGGTTTTGGGCAGTCGAAAACATGGAGTGCCCATTGGCAACTTAACGTCGCAACTCTTCGCGAATGTATATATGGATGCATTCGATCATTTCGTGAAAGAAACGCTTCGTCAGAAATTTTACCTCCGCTACACGGACGACGTGGTGATTCTTGCACAGAGTCGAGAAGAGCTCGTTGAGCTTATTCCGTGGATTGAGGGGTGGCTCTGGGGGGAGCCGTCGATTAACGCTTCATCCAAAGAAGCTCGAGATTCGAAAACTGACGCAAGGAATAGATTTTCTTGGATATGTCGTTTTGCCGCATCATCGAGTGCTTCGAACGCGAACCAAACGAAGAATGTTTCAGCGGATCAATGAGAAGAGCGTATCGTCGTATCTTGGAATATTACAGCACTGTTCAGGGTTTCATTTGAGGAAAGCCGTTGTAGAACGAGTAGAAAGTTTTCCACTGGTTCCTCGTTCCAATGTTTGATAGACTAGAAAAGTCTTATCCCCACGAGGCGCTTATTCTTTATTTTTGCACATATGTTGAGCAAGAAAGATCTTACGCTCGTGCGGGATGTTGTCGTTGATGTTGTGTCCGGGGCCTTAAAAGAGCAGGAGGTTCGTTTGGAGGAGCGGCTCACGAAGAAGTTCGACGAACGGCTCGATATTCGATTTTCAGAATTTAAGGAAGAAATTCGTGATGAGATGCGTTCGTGCATCTCTGCGTCGGAAACTCGGATGATGAAGAAGATGGATGAGATCAAAGAAGAGATCATCGACGGAGTTACCGACGTCATCGACGAAGGAATTCTCCCGCAGATTTCGGATCTGCAAGCCGACATGCGACGAGTGAAGAATCATCTCCAAATGGCCTAATACAACGCTCCGCCCCGGCGGAGCGTTTCGTTTCTATGCATCATCGATATATCTTCGTGGTTGGTGGAGTCATGAGTGGCGTAGGGAAGGGGACGAGCAGTGCGGCGCTTGGATTGACGCTGAAGGCGCGAGGATTTGCGGTGACTGCTGTGAAGATCGATCCGTACGTGAACGTTGATGCGGGAACGATGAATCCTGTTGAGCACGGCGAAGTATTCGTCACCATCGATGGCGATGAAACGGATCAGGACATTGGAAACTACGAACGGTTTCTCGACGAAAATATCACGTCGGTGAATTACATGACAACTGGTCGGGTATATCAATCCGTCATCGAGCGTGAACGAAGAGGGGATTATCACGGCAAGTGTGTTGAAGTTGTGCCTCGAGTCCCAGAAGAGGTGATCGATCGTTTGGAGAAGGCCGCGAAGAAGGCGAAGGCAGATTTTGTTCTCGTCGAGATCGGCGGGACGGTCGGTGAATATGAGAACATCCTGTTCCTCGAGGCAATTCGCATGATGAAGCTGAAGAATCCGGATGATGTTCGGACGGTGCTTGTGAGCTATCTTCCGGTTCCGCCATCTATTGGTGAGATGAAAACGAAACCGACGCAACACGCGGTTCGTGAGGTGAATCGTATCGGAATCAATCCGGAATTCTTGATCTGTCGATCGGAAGTGGCACTTGATGCGCCACGTCGTGAGAAGTTGAGTCGATTCTGCGGCGTTCATCCGTCGCATATCATCACCGCACCAAACGCGAAATCGATTTACGAAGTTCCGCGGCTGTTTGATGAGCAAGGATTCGCGGATTCCGTGGTTAAGTCATTCCGGATGAAGTCGCGAAAGGTTCCCGATCTCGCCGCTTGGGACTCGCTTGCAAACACCATCGAAACGGTCGATCATCCAGTCCGCATCGGCGTTATCGGAAAATACTTTTCAACGGGCGACTTTATTTTATCGGACGCATATCTTTCAGTGCTTGAGGCTATTAAACATGCAGCGTGGAGCATCGGCAGGAAGCCGGTGATCGAGTGGCTGAACTCTGAGGCATATGAACAGGACCCTTTGAAGCTCAAGGAACTCGATAGATATGATGGCGTGCTTGTTCCCGGGGGATTTGGTTCGCGAGGAATTGAAGGAAAGATGGCTGCAATCAACTATGTTCGTGAACACAAGATTCCGTACTTCGGGATTTGTTATGGGATGCAATGCGCGGTGATTGAGTTTGCACGATCGGTTCTCGGTCTCACTGATGCGCACACCACCGAGATTGCACCAAAGACAAAGAATCCGGTGATTCATTTAATGAACGATCAGGCGAAGAAACTCAAAGGAACCGGAATTGGTGGAACGTTGCGATTGGGAGCGTATCTCTGCGATTTGAAGGCAGGATCGATTTCTCGTGAATCGTATGGAATGGATCAAATCTCTGAGCGTCATCGTCATCGGTACGAGTTTAATAATGACTACCGTCAGCAGCTTATTGGTGCCGGACTTGTTATCGCTGGTACGTCGCCGGATGACCACCTTGTTGAAATTATCGAGGTTGCAGATCACCCGTTCTTCGTGGGCGTGCAATTCCATCCAGAGTTCCAATCGCGACCATTGCGACCACATCCGTTGTTCGTGAGTTTTGTGAAAGCGGCTTCGAATCGAACGATGTAAGAGATATTATTCGTGCGACCGGGCATCACGCCTTTTACTTTCTTTCGAGTGAATGACCCATTGATCAACAACGTCTTGAATATCTTTCACAGAAACATTTGCGTATTCTTTTGTAGCCTTTGCTGCCGCATGAACAACACCGAGGTGCTTTCCGTGTTGGTGTCGTGATGACTCGATGGCGACTTTTGCCGACGCTTCGTCGATGAGGTCGATGGCTTTGTCTGGAAGGTATCTTCCGCGAATCTTTTTGTCTGAAAGTTTTACTGCAGCCTCAATCGCATTATCGGGAATGGAGACATGATGAAAGTCTTCATACACGTGGCGGATGGCTTTCAGCATTTGGATTGCGTCTTTTGGTGAGGGTTCGTCGACGAGTACAGGCTGAAATCGCCGATCAAATGCGGCGTCAGGACGGATATACTTCTCGTATTCTTCCCATGTTGTTGCGCCGATAATCTGCAGATCGCCGCGGCTCAGTGCAGGTTTAAGGATATCGCTGACATTGAGCGCACCCTCAGTCCCGCTGGCCTGGGCAATCATGTGCACTTCGTCGATGAACAGAATTGTATGACGAGGATCTTTTTCAAGTTCTGAAAGAAGGGACTGCAGGCGCTTTTCCAATTCACCGCGATACTGTGATCCCGCCATGATCGCTCCAAGATCGAGCGCGAGAACGCGCTTGCCAATCAGGGCCGATGGAACGTTTTTGTGATGCATGCGTTCTGCGAGTCCGTGAACGATTGCGGTTTTTCCTACGCCAGGGTTTCCAATGAGTAGCGGGTTATTTTTGCTTCTGCGCATGATAATGTGAATAACCCGATCAATTTCTGCTTCGCGCCCAGAAAATGGTTCAAGCGCTTCTTTTTCCGCGAGGTGTGAAACATCTACGGTAAAAGGCGCGTCGCCCGTGCTCCGCGCTTCGCTGGGCGATATTCGTCGGGCAACGAAAAAGAATATCGTTCCAAAAGCCGCGAAAAGAACGAGAAGGATCCACGGATCAATCATAAAATGCACGATGTTTCTTACCTGGAGTGTGTGTATCCCGGTGTGTAGCCAGGGGTGGCTGGATGAATTTGCTTGAGAATACTTACAGACGACGAGGCGTAGATCGCCAGCGACGCCGCAGCTGCGGTGACGGCAAGGAGAACAGCTGTTTGTATTTTGACCTTAGACTTTGTTTTGACGAGGGTACGGACGATGTTCATATGGGCATTAGTGTAGCAGACATGACGCGGATGGGTGGGGAATCTTGTACACAAGAAGCGTGATTCCTTTGGATGATGTTTCGTATATCGCTTCCGCAAACAATGATGCTCTCTTCAGGATTGCGTTCGCGTTTGGCCAATATTGATGAACGACAAAGATCATCGTGTCGTTGTCGGTATGGGTGGCGATCTCTCGAAGGAGCTTTCTGCTGGGTACTTCATTCATCGCAAGGAACCATGGGTACAACACGCCGCCCGTTGGGATAGGGAACTGGAGGACGGGCATACCGTCGAAGCACGTTGTTTGCCCAAAACCGTATTGTTCAATTGCAGCAGCGGAAATCATTTGGTTTCCAAGCACTAACGGCGTCTCATTTGGCATGATATTTTTTATCATTGCGAGCGCTTCGTAGTCTTCTGTGCTCACGCTTGGCCCTGCGCCTGGATTTTTTGCGTTGTACTGCTGGTAAGAGAAAAACCACATGACGGAAATGTGTGTAGCGAGAAGCGCCCCGACGATAAACGTCGCTGTTCGGTGAAAAGTTTTTTGCGCGAGGATCTGTGCGGCAAGGGGAAGTGGAAGAATCCAAAGGACGTGGAGAATGCGGAAACAGAACTCTCGTTGTTCGTATGAGATGACATCTTTAAACTCTAGGTTTGTTGCAATGAGGAGTGCTCCAAAAAAAAGACCGAGGAACAGCGGGCTGTAGATCCAGGCTTTTTCGCGGTTGGATCTTGAGAAAAATGGGAGCAGCATCGCGGACACTCCAATGAGCGGTGTTATGAAAAAAAAGTATGCGTAGAAAAGAGAGAGTTCTGTAGGAATGATTGCTGAGGCGTCGACGTACGGATCGCGAAAGAGATCGGTGAATCGCGTAAAATTCTCCCAGGGAAATGCAACAAGAAAGGGCGTTGATCCAGATTGATAATTGTGAAAGGCGAGCATCCCCGGGATTCCGAGCGCGATGAGCACGCCGCTGAGGATTCCGATATGTATTCGGAGTCGGGGCAATGACTTTTGCATCATTACGCCAATAGTCCAAAAGAGCGTTGGGATAGCGATAAGCGGGTGAAAGAAGACGGCGAGAATGTTCATTACAACGGTCTGCAGCGTTTTCTCCCCGTCGTCTTTCCATGAATTGAAGAAAAAGACCGTAAGTATTGTGGTGATTGCGGTAACGGAGAAGGGAACGGAAAATGTGAGATACGCATATGGAATGGCGAAGAGAGCGACTGCGCCATATGTCGCAACTTTTCCGTTTTCGTGTTTTCCGATTTGCGTATAGAGCGCGTACGGAATGGCGCTCGCGATAACAGGAACGAGGAGGAGATCGATGATCTTGTATGGAACGGCAAATAGTGTCGATAGCGTCGCGATGAGCCCGTAATAGCCAGAGTACAGGATGCGAATTGGTTCGAGATGGTGATGGATAATGAGCTCACCGATCGCGCCTCGATGAAGGAATGGGTCAAAGCCGAAACCATTGCCAAAGACGAGAAGTGCTATGCCGAATGCGGTAAAGCTGAGGAGTATCAGCGCATAGGGTGTGAGACGGGATTTTTGTGTTCCGAGCGAGACTGTTGCGATAAGGCTTAGTGCGAAAAGAACAAACCAAGATGGGTTTGCGATTTGCCAGACACTGCGAAGGGTGTCGCCGTTGCGGCTGAGCGTCGCGAGAAAAAGAACCGTGCCACTACTGAAGAGCGCGATGCCTCCCGTAAGCCACTCGTCGAGCGAAATGGCTTTGTGTGCTTTTTTGGTTGCGCTGTGTATCTGTGCGGGTTGCTTTGCGACGATCGCGGAAATAATGAGAACAACTGCGAGGACAGATCCCGTGGAAAAAGGTTGAATAAAAAACGTAAGAACGCTTCCGGTGCCCCAGAGTATGGCAAGATTCGCCCAGTGTATTCTTTGGAGTAAGGCGACAATCCAGAAAATGGCGGCCGGGATTGCGAGCCATGGAGAGCCGATACTGATTGCCGCACACACGAGAAACACCGCAAGCAACATAATTATGTCGAACAATAGCAAAACCCCAGCCGATTGGCTGGGGTTTTGTACACAGTTGAGCGATTTATGCGACGACTTCGGTTTTGACGGAAACGAAGGTGCGGAGCTTGAGCTTTCCCGTGAAGTCTGGAACGCGCTTCTTCATGAAGGAAACGGCACCGTCCGCAATGGCGTAGAGGGTGAAGTCCTTGCCGGCGCGAACGTTCTTTCCTGGGTGGACTTGGGTTCCGCGCTGACGAATGATGATTTCGCCAATCTGAACCTGCATACCGTCGGAACGCTTGACTCCAAGGCGTTTTGCTTGGGAATCGCGGCCGTTTCGTGTGGAGCCTTGGGCGAGTTTATGTGCCATACATGGGGTAAGTGCCGGACGCCGATCACAGTGATCGGTGCGGCTAACGGTGGGTAGATTAGCCTAATTCCTGGGGAGCGTCAAGCATTTTCCGGGGCCTGGCTGTGGGCGAAAAATGGGGTATACTGTGGAGCGTATGAGAAACGCGATTCTTGCTGCTTTGGAGGATATTCGGGGGAGCTTGCGTCTTCATAGAGGCGGAATCGATTTAGTGAGCCTCGACGAGGCCGTTGGGATCGTTACGCTGCGATTTACTGGGGCCTGTGCCGGCTGCGCGCTTTCCGACGTCACGATGAAGAAGGGGATTGAGGTGGTGCTCTGTGAACGGGTACCGGGTATTCGGAAAATTCTTACCGCCGATTCTCATGTCTAACATTGCCGCAGAGCGAAAGGGGCGCCTTGCATCGCTCTTTGGCGCGCAGTACTTCAAATGGTGTTTTGGACTTTCCGTTGCCTTTGTTGCGTTGTCGGTTGCGCTTCTCCTTTGGAGATTGTTTCCAGACATTTATGGCAAGGAAGTGATTCCGCTCCATTACAACATTCACTACGGTGTAGATTGGACCGGTATGTGGTGGCAAATTTTTGTGTATCCCGCTACGGGGGCGTTGGTGTGTGCAGTGAACGCGGTGGTCTCGTTATTGCTCGTAAAACGAGAGCCGATGCTTGCTCGGGTGGTATTGGTGTCCACGGTGCTGCTCACGGGATTCCTTTTTGTTTCAACGGTTTTCGTTGTACTCATGAACATTGTGTATGGTTGATGCTTTTGCGATTACCAAAATTCTCTTGCTTGGCACCGCGAGTTTCGTGGTAGCTATTTGTTGGACGCCGCTGTTAACGCACGTCTTATATCGATTTCGATTAGGGAAATCAATCCGGAGCGCAGTAACTGCACCGATGTTTGCAAAGCTGCACGCAAAGAAAGCCGGCGTTCCAACCATGGGCGGTGTATTGATTTGGGTTACCGTTGGCGGAATGGCTGCTTTTTTTTCCGCGTGTCATTTAGCCTATCCCAATAGCGCGCTTGCGGAGTTGAATTTCCTTTCCCGATCCCAAACCTGGTTGCCAGTTGCTGCGCTTGTTGCTGCCGGGGTTATCGGCCTTGCTGACGATTTCATGAACGTGTTCAAAATTGGCTCACACGGCGGAGGATTGCACATTCGCCATCGCCTGGTGTTGTACGCGGTGGTTGCGGCGGTTGGCGCGTGGTGGTTTACCGCAAAGCTTGGCTTTGATTCACTTCATGTTCCCTTCGTCGGCGACGTTGTCGTTGGCGTTGTCCCGTACGCGCTCTTTTTCATCAGTGTGATTGTTGCGACATCATTTTCCGTGAACCAAACTGATGGCCTTGATGGTTTGGCTGGCGGAACGCTGGCGAGTGCATTCGGCGCGTACTCGCTCATCGCCGTTTTGCAGGGTAGGTACGATCTTGCAGCATTTTGTGCAGTGGTGATGGGCGCACTGTTCGCGTTCCTGTGGTTCAATATTTACCCTGCGCGATTTATCATGGGCGACACTGGGGCGATGTCGCTTGGTGTCACGCTTGGTATTGTGGCAATGATTACGCATCAGCCGCTGTTGCTTCCGTTGATAGGTTTTATCTTTGTATTGGAAATGGTGACAACCATTCTACAGATAGGCTCGAAGAAGCTTTTTGGAAAGAAGATTTTTCTTATCGCGCCAATTCATCATCACTTCGAAGCGCTCGGCTGGCCTGAGCCAAAGGTCGTGATGCGTTTTTGGGTGATTTCCTGGATCACTGCAGCTCTTGGTGTGCTTATCGCGTTGCTCGACGTTGCAACGCATATTTCACCTTAGCGCTATGGCACTTTTCGGAGGAATCCGTCATGCAGACCGAACTTTTCTCGCATTGCTCGGCGGCCTGTTGTTGCTTGGGTTCGTGTTGCTCGCGTCTGCATCGGGGCCAACTGGTTTCGTGAAGTTTCACGACACGTACTATTTCTTGAAGCATCAGATGATTTTCGGTTTGGTTCCCGGGCTTATTGGATTCTTCCTTGCCAGTCGTGTGCCATACACGATGTATCGCCGATTTGCTGGAGTGATGTTGCTCGTTTCGATTGTGTTATTGCTTTCCGTATTTATTCCTGGGCTTGGTACCGATCTGGGCACGTTTGCTCGTCAATGGATACACATCGGCTCTTTCACACTACAGCCGTCCGAGCTCGTAAAGCTGACGTTCTTGTTTTACATCGCTGCGTGGATGGAGAAACGATCTGAGCACGAGATTCGCGATCTGCACAGCGGATTGATTCCATTTGCGATTGTGCTTTCCGTGGTGATGGGGTTGCTACTTCTTGAACACGATACGGGAACACTTGGCGTTATTGTGGTGATGGCACTTGGTGTGTATTTCTCTGCCGGCGCACCGTTTCGGTATTTTGCCATGATCGGTGGCGCTGGCGTTGGATTACTCGGATTACTGATTACGTTTTCCCCATATCGCGCTGCGCGATTCATGACGTTTTTGCATCCAGAGCTTGATCCAAAGGGTGTTGGATATCACATCAACCAAGCACTGCTTGCTGTTGGAAGCGGGGGATTTTTTGGCCGAGGATACGGGCATTCATTACAGAAGTTTCAGTATCTTCCAGAAGTTGCTGGAGATTCTATTTTTGCTGTGATCGCCGAGGAGCTTGGTTTCGTCTTAACAACGGCATTCCTTGTATTGTATGTTGGATTCATTCAGCGTGGGTTGAGGATCGCCGCAACGGCACACGATGCATTCGGCCGGTATCTTGTTGCTGGTGTGATGTCGTGGATTGGCGCGCAGGCATTTTTTAACATCGCCGCGATGGTTGGCGTGTTGCCGATTACCGGCGTTCCGCTGCCTTTGGTAAGCTACGGCGGAACTGCGCTCGCGGTAACGCTCACGGCGCTCGGTGTTGTCGTCAATGTGTCGTCGCATTCCAAAAATGTATAATCGATTTGTATGAATCCTCCAGAGCATCACATTGTCTTTACCGGCGGAGGAACGCTCGGTCCGGTGACGCCGCTGCTTGCGGTTGCTGCAGAATGGCGAAAACGTGATCCGCACGTGAAATTCACATGGATCGGCACACCTGATGGCCCGGAACGATTAGTAGTGGAGTCTGCGAAGATTCCGTTTCGTGCGCTCTCTGCCCCAAAGTTTGATCGTACTCGGCCATGGATGTGGTTCATTGCGCCGATCCAGCTTATTGTCAGCACAATTCGCGCTGGACGAATGCTCGCAAACCTTGAGCCAACGATGATCATGACGGCTGGCGCATACGTGAGCGTTCCAATTGCATTTGCTGCTGTAGTGATGCGCATCCCGTTGTGGGTACATCAGCTTGATGTTGTTGTTGGTTTGGCGAATAAACTTATGGCACCGTTCGCGAAGCGTGTGAGTGTCACGTGGGAAGAGAATTCTGCAAGCTTTGGCGCCCAGAAAACATTTGTTGTTGGTGCGATGATTCGTCCGTTCTTGCGGCTTGGCGATGCGCAGATGGCGCGTGAACTCTTTGGACTATCAGTATTGAAGCCCACGGTGCTCGTCATTGGTGGGGGTACAGGATCGGCGCGGATGAATGAGCGGTTCTCTGTGATTGGCCCAGAGCTTATTCGTCATACAAATGTGATTCACATTACTGGCCGAGGAAAGATGTTGAGTTCTTTGGAAATTATCGGCGACGGATACGTGACGAGAGAATTTATCGGCTAAGGCATGGCCGACATTTTGGCGCTTGCCGATGTGGTGGTGTGTCGCGCGGGAATGGGAACGCTTGCCGAGGTTGTTGCCCTTGGGAAGCCAACAATCATCCTGCCGCTTGAAGGTCAGCAAGAAGTAAACGCCAAAGCGCTCGAGGATCGCGGTGCTGCAGAAGTATTAAAGCATGTCACTCCGCAAACGTTGTTGCAGTCTATTTTGCGTTTGGTCGAGAGCGTAGAGCGCCGTGAGGCATTGTCGGCAAAGGTTCGAACCGTGTTTCCAACCAATGGCGACGAACGCATTGTGCACGAGGCGCTGAGGATTTTGGGGGAGGGGGAGGCGAAGGCGTAATGCTGAGAAGAGGACACCGAAGCGCCCGCGCTTGCGGAAAGGCCGTTTTGTTGATATGCTCACGTGTTACGACGGCTGTTCGCTTGTGCAAAGAACATTGTGTTGTTTGCGTCAGCGCGAGCATGTTGCTCGTATCGAAAGGTGGAGTGCGAATGGCTATTGGGCAACAAGTCGGGTTCTGGTTCTCTCTCTTTTGCCGGGATTCTCCGGAAGTGATGACGTTCTGCGAGCTTCCGCCCGATACGGAGGCGGCAACCTTCGATTCGGATTCGAGTATCGAGATCTCTCGCGTGGGGAACGCGCGGCTGAAGATCACGAGTGGCGACATGGTGATCTGTAGCACCACTGATCCGCTGCGCTGGCGGGAGGGGGTGTTCTCCTTCGTGGACTCCACAGGAGTCCGTCACAAGCTGGAGGTCTTCGGTAGCTCCGTCGCCGCTCGTCGTGCGGTGGATGACTGGAACGATTCCTCCAGGCTTGAAGGGTTCCTCGACGGCGAGGAGGACGAAGACGACTAACGCGGCCTCGGCTGCGTGGCAGGACCCCGGTCCGCCATGCGCCGGGGTCTTTGCTATAGCAAAAAACCGATGGGAAACCATCGGTGTTTTGTGGTGCGCCGAGCGGGGATCGAACCCGCGACCACGAGCTTAAAAGGCTCTTGCTCTACCACTGAGCTACCAGCGCAGGGGAGGACGTCCCTATTTGGCCGATTTTGGGCTTGCGGCTTCGAAAACTTTTTCAACGTACCGAGAAGTACGTTTCAAAAGCTTTTCTCGCCGCGCACCCAAACTCGCCACAAATATGAACGTCCTCATGTATTCACCTGCCGAAACTAGTCTAAAACGAGAAAGTTCTCATTCGTATCCGTAACAAATTACGTCCGGAGGATATCAGATCTGGAGTGTTTTGAAAAGCAGAAGGCCTCGGAACACGGAGGAGCCGAAGTCCTTCCGCGTAACCGAGGCCACGTTAGTCGCGGTCATCGTAGTCGAATTCACCTCCGTCCTCGTCGCCCAACCCAAGGTTGGAAGACTTCTCAGGCGTCCACAGAGCAGAGACGAGCTCCGGGTTGGGGTCGTCGTGTTCCGTGGCGATCGTGAAGGCTGCGCTCCGGGATCCGTCTTCGTAGAAGTGGACGACGATCTCACCTAGGATACCGAAGCGCATTTTTCCGGGATCTCCCCCTCCTTTCGGAAGCTGACTGAGCATCGGCCCGGGCAGAGCCTGAATCTGATGCTTGACCGTGGCCTTGTCCGGTGCGGTCGAGAGGATGCCGCGGACGGCGGTACGGATCTGATAGGTGTTTTCAAAGCTGGGCATGAGGCCTCCGAATGCATCCTATCAGATGAGTGCGATTTTTAAAAAGAAATTTACCATTTTTCATTGACAAAAGGGGCTTTTTCTGGTATTCTTCCCGGTCCACTTTCATGTTCCTTCTGGCCTTCTGGAGCGCTTCCATGCGTTTGTCCGTCCTTCTCCTTCTCTCCTCCGCCTGTTCCGACTACGAGATCAACGGGCCCAAAGGCCCTGCGGTCGATTCCGCCGTCGTCGATACCGCCCCGGGCGATTCGGCGGATACCGGCGAGGTTTCCGATACCAACGTCGGCGACACGGGCCCGGTTGATACCGCCGATTCGGTCGACTCCGATTCCGGCGACTCCACCGATACCGCGTTGCCCTCCTCGTGCGAGTTCACCGTTTGGAACGGGGACTGGAACGACGGGTCTGACCCAGATGTTATGTGCTGTTTCTCAAGATTCTTCGCAGTAGTTTGCG